>OCTW011591007.1_pt1 | contig 31493 bp, 21 predicted proteins | sample 1539671 | NCBI WGS metagenome assembly OCTW01 (sample SAMN02144230, study PRJEB22623) | gut metagenome | biome: sheep rumen | host: Ovis aries | place: New Zealand | reverse complement strand
CGCCCTGACCGAGATCTTCTCCGTCTTCAAGCGCCTCAACAAATACATCGACGAGACCGAGCCCTGGATCCTGGGCCGCGACGAGGCCAAGAAGGACCGCCTTTCCACCGTCCTCTACAACCTTGTCGAAGGCATCACCATGGGCGTCTCCCTCCTCGCACCCTTCATGCCCGAGACCGCGGACAAGACCGTTAAAATGCTCGGCACCCAGATCCGCGACTACGAGACCCTCGGCACCTACGGCAGCTGCGGCGATACCTTCACCGTGACCGACAAGCCCGAGATCCTCTTCGCCCGCCTCGACCAGAAGGAGGTCATGAAGAAGGTCGAAGTCATCATGGAGAAACAGCGGGCACAGGCCGCAGCAGAGCTGGCCTCTGCTGAAGCAGAGGCCAACTCTGCGGAAGATTCCGCTGGCGCGGAATCTTCCAGGGGGGAGAATGCCGAAGAGACAGTTCCCGAGATTGAGAAGAAGCCCGAAGTCACCATTGATGACTTCTTCAAGTGCCAGTTCCAGGTCGGCGAGATCATCGCCTGCGAAGCTGTCAAGAAGTCCAAAAAGCTCCTCTGCTCACAGGTCAAGATCGGCTCCGAAGTCCGTCAGATCGTCTCCGGTATCCGCAAATACTACACACCTGAGGAAATGGTCGGCAAAAAGGTCATGGTCATCACCAACCTCAAGCCCGCAAAGCTCGCAGGCCTCATGTCCGAGGGCATGATCCTCTGCGCCGAGGCCCCCGACGGCAGCCTCGCCCTCATGGTCCCCGAAGCGGATAAGAACGTTCCCGCCGGCAGCGAGATCGGATAAACCACAAGGGACGGATCTGGCCGGTTCTTTCCGGCAAATAAACCACCGGGGTCAGACCCGGCCGGTTCTTTTGGACCGCTCGTTTTGAATATCGGCAAGGGACCAGGGGACGGTTCTCTGGTCCCTGTTTTTTCAAGCGGAAACGGCAGGCAAGAACCACAGGGGTGCTACAGGGACGGTTCTTCGGCCCCTTTTTTCAAAAAGCCATTGCGGCGACAGAACCGCCGTCCCGTCAGAAGTCAACGCCACAGCAGAAAAGAGGTTTTATGAGGATCAGACGCCTGTTGATCATGATGCTGATGACAGCCTTGTTGACAGCCGGGCCTGTCTGTGCGGCTCCGGCAGGGGCGGTACAGACACAGCCATCCGCCATCCATTTTCCGAAGCTTTCTCTGCCTGAGATCGATCTCTCCCACATTGACGGCGATGCGGAGAAGGAAAAGCTCCGCGAGGCGCTGCAGGCACTGGATGAAAAGGGCCTTTCCGCCGAAAAAATCGCCGGCCGGATCTGGGCTTTTTTGAGCAGCAGAGAAAATCAGGAAAAGATCGGGGAGGCAGCCGGCAAGGCCCGGGATACAGCAGAGGACCTGATCGACGGTGCCACCGGAAATAAGAAAAAAGATCAGTCCGAAGGACAAAGCGGAAATCAGGGCGGTAATCAGACCGAAGACTCCGCACAGCAGACTGACAAGACGACCGAAACGAATAATAACCCGGCAGGGAAAGAAACTGAAGGTAAAGATTCCGACAATGAGCTGGACCGGATCAGGCAGACGATCACGGATGAAGCCACGGAGGGAATCGAGAAGGCCGCCGATCAGGCTGCTGACGCGGCTGCGGAGAAGGCCAAAGAGGTCGTCTCGCAGGAGATCGACAAGGCGGCCGACAGTGTGAAAGGGAATTCTCGATAAGAACGACCGACAAAAACGATCGATAAGAATGATCGATAAGTACATTCGACCGGAACTGCCGATAAGAATATCCGGTAAGAATATCCTGTAAGAATATCCGGTAAGAGATGACGGCAAAACCTGTATGTTTTCAGACATATGCACGAAATGCCGGCATACAGAATTGTATGGAGAACGACATGCGGTTCTGTAAATAAAAGAAAAAGAGAAAACTATGCGTATATTTCAATCAGACAGCCCCCTCATGGAGGGTCTGTCACGAATCTCGGATCTGGTGATCCTCAATATGGTCACGTTGGTATGCTGCCTGCCGGTCATCACGATCGGCGCGGCGATGACAGGAATGCATTACGTGCTGCTGAAGATGGCGCGCAACGAGGAGGGCTATATTGTCCGGAGCTATTTCAAAGCCTTCAAAGAAAATTTCCGGCAGGCGACCTGTATGTGGCTCTTTTTCCTGATCTTCGGCGCGGTCTTCGCCATGGACGTTAACCTGACCGGAGGCGCCGGCATCGCGTTTCCGCCTGCTCTCAGGCTCCTGATCATCGCGGGTGGTATTTTTATTTTCCTGATGTATCTGTATGCCTTTCCGCTCCTGGCGAGATTTCAGAATACGGTGTTCGGGACACTTCGGAACGCGGCGGTGCTGGCAGTCGCGGCTTTCCCGCGTACGATCGGCATGGTCGCTGCGACCCTCCTGCTGCCGGTCCTCGTCCTCCTGGTCCGGCCACTGGTCCCGCTCATGCTGCTCTTCGGATTGTCCCTTCCGGGCTTTCTGTGTGCACTCCTCTACAGTCCCTTTTTCAAAAAAATCGAGAGCCGCAGCGCAGAGCTGAAACCCGGTGAAGACGGGGCGCATGGCGAGAGCGCGGAATCGGAACCCGGTGAGAACGAGGACCACTGCGAGGACGCGTAGCCGGGATCCTGTGAAAACCAGGCATCACGTTTTGCCTGATTGAGCCCATTTGCCACTTTGACGAAAAAAAGCTGAAATCTTGTGCAAGTTGACGGCTGACTATGACGCATTGCCCTGTCCTTACAAAGAGAAAGACAGGAAATGCGTCTATTTTTTGTGGAGGGGTACCATAGAGAAGAATGGGGATTTCCCGTATACTTTTGTTTGTGATTGAATGATACCCGGTGTGAATACAGTGGCCTTGTGAAAAAGATATCCTGCAGGAATACAACTGGAATTTCGGAAGGAACCACATCGTAATACCGGGAGGAAAAAGATTTTTATCAGCTCAGAGACAAGTGCTAAGGAGGAAAAAATGGCAAGTTTATCTCTCAGGAATGTCAACAAGGTCTATCCCAACGGCTTCCAGGCTGTCAAGGATTTCAACATGGAAATCGCTGACAAGGAATTCATCATCTTCGTCGGCCCCTCCGGCTGCGGAAAGTCCACGACCCTTCGTATGATCGCAGGTCTTGAGGACATCAGCTCCGGTGAGTTCTACATCGACGACAAGCTCATGAACGACGTCGAGCCCAAGGACAGAGATATCGCGATGGTCTTCCAGAACTACGCTCTGTATCCTCACATGTCCGTCTATGACAACATGGCATTCGGCCTGAAGCTCCGCAAGGTGCCGAAGGATGAGATCGACAAGGCCGTCAAAGAGGCCGCCAAGATCCTCGACCTGTCCCATCTGCTTGACCGCAAGCCCAAGGCTCTGTCCGGTGGTCAGAGACAGCGTGTCGCCATGGGCCGCGCCATCGTCAGAAGCCCCAAGGTCTTCCTCATGGACGAGCCGCTGTCCAACCTGGATGCCAAGCTCCGTGTCCAGATGAGAACCGAGATCGCCAAGCTCCACCAGAGACTGGGCACCACCATTATCTACGTCACACATGACCAGACCGAGGCTATGACCCTGGGAACCAGGATCGTCGTTATGAAGGACGGCGTTGTCCAGCAGATCGATTCCCCTCAGAACCTCTATGACAACCCCTGCAACCTCTTCGTCGCAGGCTTCATGGGTTCCCCTCAGATGAACTTCCTGGATGCCACCGCAAAGGTTTCCGGCGGCAAGGCTTACCTCGAGCTCGACGGACAGAGCATTGAGCTGCCCGCTGACAAGGCACAGCCTGTCATCGACGGCAACTACGACGGCAAGACCGTCATCCTGGGCATCCGTCCCGAGGATATCCTCGCTTCCCCCGAGGCGCTGGAGAAGGCTGCCTACAAGTTCAACGCGACCTGCAACGTCTACGAGCTGCTCGGCGCGGAAGTCTTCCTGTACTTCGACGTGGTCGGCAATGCTGTCACCGCTCGTGTCGAGCCTGACACCAAGATCCGTCCCGGCAAGGACATGACCTTCACCTTCGACACCAAGAAGATCCACATCTTCGACAAAGAGACCGAGCTGACCATCGCCAACTGATCGCAAAAGATCTGAAAAAGACCGGAGCGCTTTGACGATCTGAGCGGACTTGCAAAGGCAAAATGATTGAGTAAAATAGAGCAGTGCGGGATGTACCTGCACTGCTCTTTTACATGGACAGCCATCCCTGTCACAGACTGCACAAGTGCAGCCTGAGCCGATGAAATCCTGCCGGATCGCAGATCAGCAGTACAAAAGAAAAAGGAAAAAAGAATGCTTACATCACAGATCATTAAAGCCTGCCTGGAGGAGATGAGCGGGATCACGCGCACACAGTTCAGCGTGCAGGACCTGAACGGGAACCTGATCGCGGCGACGGCGGATATGAAGCCGCCGGAGGCGTCTATAGTCTCCGGCTTTGCCCACTCGGCAGTGGACAGCCAGATCATCGGGATCAGCTACCTCCTCAAGGTGCTGGATGACGGCGATCCCTTCTATGTCCTGACAGCTACGGGGAGCAGCGACTACACCTTCATGGTTGCCAAGATGGTCGCGGGCCAGCTCCAGAGTCTGATCACGGCCTATAAGGAGCGTCTGGACCGCGGCAATTTCTTCCAGAACCTGCTGCTCGACAACCTGCTCATGGTGGACATCCACAACCGCGCCAGAAAGCTCCACATCGCGAGCACGGAGCCGCGGGCGGTCGTGGTCTTTGACATCGATCCCGGCAAATCCGATGCAGCCAGGGGAGCAGCGGCAGGCCTGGAGGCAGAAGCCGCAGCCGCCCAGATGCTGGCAGGCCTTTTTTCCACACAGAGCGGCGATTACCTGACAGAGGTGGAGGAGAACAGTGTCATCCTGATCAAGTCTCTCGCCTCCGGGGAGGACTACGAGGAACTGGAGCGCTGCGCCGCGACGGCAGTGGATATGCTGGGCACCGAGACCATGGTGGATGCCCGCGCCGCCTACGGCACGATCGTCACGGAGCTCAAGGACCTGTCCAAGTCCTACAAGGAGGCCCGCATGGCCATGGACGTCGGCCAGATCTTCTATGCCGGCCGCAGGATCCTGTCCTACAACGAGCTCGGCATCGGCCGCCTGATCTACCAGCTGCCCGTGAACCTGTGCCGGATGTTCCTGCATGAGATCTTCGGGGAGTACGATCCCGGCCAGATCGACCAGGAGACCCTCGCGACCATTCAGACCTTTTTTGACAACAACCTGAACGTCTCCGAGACCTCGCGCCAGCTCTTCATCCACCGCAACACCCTCGTCTACCGGATGGAGAAGCTCCAGAAGGCCACAGGCCTCGACATCCGCACCTTCGAGGACGCCATGACCTTCCGCATCGCCCTCATGGTCAGCGAATACATGAAATTCCTGGAGAGAAAATCGTGAGGCGGGACCGGCCCGGAACGAAGAAGACAGAACAGAGGGAAGTGAACTGCCCGCTGCCTGCGCATACGCCTGGAGCCGGAGTCTTCTGCGGAGACAGGATAAAGGGATAAAGGAATAAAAGAATAAAAGGATAAAAGAAACAGCACCGCCGGTGTCCTCGGATCATCAGGACTTCGGCGGTGCTGTTTGTAAAGACATATTCATTTGCGGCTGCAGCTGATCGGACACATTCTGCCTTGCAGCTGTTTCGGGTAAGGTGCTTCCAATCATGCAGCCCTTGTAAAAGCCGGTTTATTTTCGGCATCTGCTCCTGTGAAAGCTCAGCCTGCTTTCTTTGCGTTGCGGCGGGCGTCGAGGATCTCTCCCATCATTACGTCGCACCGCTCCTCCAGATAGGCGTCGACATTGTGCTGGCGGACCAGCTCGCGGTCAAGGATCTGCGTAAACTCCACCAGGTCGAGACTTCTGTCGCGGAGAAAGAACTCCCACACGACCGGCTTTGTGCCGGGACGAACGTCGACTTCGACGTGATTTTTTTCTGCATAGCTCATGATATCAAACATTTCCTGATACCTCCGTATTTCTCATTTTCGGACCCGTCCGGGAGCCACAGGGACGGAGCCGCGGGGACGGTTTTCCGGCCCCTTTTTTTCTTCTTTCCTTTTTTCCTGCTGTTTGAGCCCTGTTTCCTGTTTTCCTGTTTTCGGGACCGTCCGGGACTGTCCGGGACCCTCCGGCGGCATAAGCTTCGCCCCGGAAAGTTTAACCCGGATAGTTCGACCCGGAAAGTTTACCCCGGAAGCTTCTGCGCTGTCTCGAAGCGCTGCTTCCGATGCTGAGAATTGTAAAACAGACGGGGCGTTTTGGAAATCGGGAAAAGTACCAAAATTTGAGCAGATTTAACAAAAAGGTAACTTGAAAATGGTCGAAAAACCGATCGCACAAAACCAAATATAGTAATATTGCACAAAAATATCTGGATTTGCAGGCGCAAAACAGGCGGGACGGGATTGTGGATGAAACCGATTTCACCCTGTTGCAAGCCGGAGGGGATAATGATACAATCTCTGTTTACAGGCAAAGACATTTCCCTGCGCAAGGAGGAAAAATGCGCGAGCCTGTCACAGGATGAGAAGAGTGAAAAAAACGCTCGATAGCTTTTTTTCACTCCGGAGCTTTGTGCCGCGAGGCGGCCCAAAGCTCTGCAGATCCTTCAGAGAATATCGCCAATTTCAAAGCCCTTATATGTAAGGCTTTGAAATGCGAATTTCTCTGAAGGCTGCCGCTCTTGCGAGCGGCATGTTCGGAAAGAATGTCTGGGGGGAGAAAACAGGCAGTCATAATAAGTTGGGAAGGCCGGAAGATTTCGGAATCCGCAATCAGAAGGTCAGAGAAACCGAGGTAATCGTAAGAGAAAATGAAAAAGTTATATGCGATCATATTATTCGCGGCGATGATCGTCCTGGCCGCAGCCGGACTGGGCGTCAGCTATCTGCGCTCGATGCAGGACAACGGTGAGTTCCTGGTTGGGACGGAGATCAACGGCAGAAACGTGACCGGCCGGACGCCGGCTGAAGCGGCGGAGCTCCTCTCGGAGGGTGCCCTGGACGAGGACGTGATCCTTCTTGAGAACAACAAAGAAGTTTTCCGCATGCCGGTGACAGAGCTCGGCTATCAGGTGAACACGCAGAAACTTGAAAAAGCCCTGACGGAGTGCATGGAAGCGGAAAAGGAGAACCACCAGTCCGTCATTGACGCGCTGATGAACGGCAACCGCTTCAACGTGGAGCTGTCCTTTACAGTGAACACGGATGTCTTCAAAAAAGCGGTCACATTGGATGCCCTGACAGAACCGCGCAGGGAAAACGAGGACGCGAAGATCCTCTATAACGACGAGAAAAAGAAGTGCGAGATCGAGCCGGAGGTGCAGGGGACCCTGCTGAAGGAAGAGGACCTGCAGAAATGGCTGCGCAGCGAGATCAATACCATCCTGGTCGAGAAGCAGAAGGAGAATGCTTCTGAACACGCAGAATCTGCCGGAGCGGCAGCGGCCCCGAGTGAGGCCGGCGGCGCAGATACCGGAAAAACCGGAGACGCGGGACAGGCCGCGGATGGAAACGATGCGGCAGCGGCCTCCGCAGAGGACGGGACTGCTGACCCCGCGAATGAAAACAAGGGGAGCGAAGGAAGCGCGGAAAGCGAAGAAGAGGCGGCCGAGCCTCCCATAGAGGACGGCGAGGACCAGATCGTCCGCACCATTCCCGCGTCCATGTACATCCCGCCGGACAAGAAAGCCTCGGACGAGGACATGCAGAAAAAGCTGGAGCTGCTCAATTCGGTGGCCGGCGAGACCATCACCTACACCTTCGGAAGCGAGACCCAGACACTGGATTTCAAGACCATTTTCAAGTGGCTGAAGATCCGGGACGGCCAGCTCAAGGTCCGGGAGGAGAAGGTCACGGAATACGTCCACGAGCTGGCGCAGAAGTACGAGACCCGCTACCGGGACCGCGTCTTCAACACCAGCCTGGGGACCCAGGTCACCATCCCCGCGACGCTCAATGAGTACGGGTACACCATCCTGGAGGACCAGGAGGCGGCGCAGCTCACCCAGGAGATCCTGGCGGGAGAGGACGTCACCCGCGAGCCGGTCTATATGTATTACGGCGCCTGGGGAGACCCCCTCTATCTGGGCAGGAACGGCGTGGACGACCTGGCCGGCACCTATGTCGAGGTCAGCCTCAGCACCCAGCACATGTGGTACTATGTCAATGGACAGCTCATCGTCGAGAGCGACGTCGTCACCGGTGATACCGTCCAGCACATGGAGACCCAGACCGGCGCCTTCCCCCTTGCCTTCAAGGAGAGCCCCGCGACCCTCCGCGGCGGCGAAGGCAAAAAGAAATACACCACCAAGGTCCAGTACTGGATGCCCTTCTACGAGGGCCAGGGCCTCCACGACGCCTGGTGGAAGACCGTCTTTGGCGGAAACGAATACCAGGGAAACGGCTCCCACGGCTGCGTCAACCTGCCGCCCTCCGTCGCCGAGACCGTCTACAACAACATCGTCCCCGGAACCGCGATCATTATCTACAATTGAACACCCGGGACGTATCTGCCTGAAACAAAGAAGAACCACGAGAATCTCGTGGTTCTTCTTTTGCTCAATCCCGCCTGGACTGGAGGATCCGGATCCCGTTGACCTCGATGTCGTCGGCGACGGGGATGGTGAGGTATTCGATGCCGTCGATGAAGCGGGTCTTGATCATGTCGGCCATCTCGGACTTGACAGTGATGCGGAGGCTGGGCGTCTTGATCTCCAGCTTCTTCGTGTCGGCGGCGTTCTCAGCCATGAGGGTGCCTCCCTCGCCGACGGCGGCGTCGAAGGCCTCGTCGAAGGTCTCGAGGGCGTCCTGGGGGGCGCCGTTCTCATAGAGGATGCGGCGCAGCTGGACCTTCTCGATCTGCGGCGGCTCGCCGCTGTCCTTCTCCTGCTCGACCAGCTGACCGATGGCCTCGTGGATGTTCTTGACGTTCTCGAAGTCACAGTCGCGGCCCAGGGTGGCCTCGACGACGTTCTTGAAGACCCCGCGCTGGTCCTCCTCGGGCAGGGGCATGGGGCAGCCCAGCAGCTCCGCCGGGAGTTCCTCGTGCAGCTCATCGGGGCGCCGAGCGAAATAGAGAGTCTGGTGAATGTCGGTGTTGCGGTCGTTGAAGGCCGGGAAGAGGAAGCCGGCGTCCGGCCTCTGTACGGCCCAGTCCCGCCGCTTGTCCAGGAAGGTCTTCTCTACATCGTCGTAGCAGAGCCCCTCCTTGAGCAGGATCACGGGGCAGAGGCTGCACAGGATGAAGGAGTAGACATAGTCCGAGGCATCCTCCATATCAAACCCGTCCGATGCGCGCCCGGGAATGTCGTAGACCCCGTGCGCCAGCAGGATCAGGTACTTGTCCGGGAACTTCGCCGTCTCGATCACGCGGTCAAAAAAGGCCCGCACCAGGGTGTTGTCCTCGAGTCCCGACTGCTGCAGCCTGTAGAGCAGGTCCTGCCTGCCGCCGGTCTCCTCCTCCGCCAGCGGAAACTCCAGGTTGAAGAGATTCTTGCCCGGCTTGCCGGCCAGCGTCTGCCGGAAGATCTCACAGTACTTCTCCACCGTCGACTCCTCGAGCGCCAGGAAGGTCTCCCGCAGCTCCGTGACGATCTCGCGGTTTTCATCTACATAGCATCCCCGGATCCGGTCGATCCGGCAGTTGTTCATGGTCATCAGTTTGCGGATCTCCGCAATTGCTTTTTTGTCCAAAAAATCCTCCTGTTGTGAAAGGTTCATGTGATCGTGCCCGCAGACTGCTCCTGCAGAGAACGCCTGCAGCCAGGCCTGTAATCAATCACCGGTAAAACGGTGCACGAAACGTTGAAATCAGAATGTTTATGCAGACACGCCGGTGGTTGTTTAGGAGCCAATGACGAATATAACAAAAAGAAGATTTATGCGCAAGCCGCCCTTGACCAGGGATAAAAAAGAAACACATACATAAAAATGTTATTTTTTTGTTATTTCAGGCACAGCTAACGATATGGTGATATAATAAGCGTAAATCGCAGCCGGAAAAGCAGAGCACATGATGAGACACCAGAAGCTGCAGAAAAGATATAGAGTAATTGCTCTTCATAATCTGTAACAGAAAGGGGTTAAGAGTATGGCATTTTGTGTTAATTGTGGCAGTGAGATCCAAGACGGTGCGCAGTTCTGCACCAACTGCGGAGCACCGCAGCAGCCTGCTTCCCAGGAGCCGCATATGCAGTACGGGCAGGTGCAGCCGGAACCTCAGCAGGCCGCGCCCGTTGGTGATGTGTTTGTGCAGACCGATTCGACCGGTTCCTACGCAGGAAGCTTCGGCAGCGATACCGCAGGGACTTACAGCAGTACATCCGGCAGCTACGGCGGCACGACGGCCGGTACCGGTGCATATGATACGTCCTATGCAAGCGCCGGCACAGGCTACTCCGCTGAGCCGCTTCCCAGTGTCTCCTTTGTGGAAGCCATTCAGAGCGGTTTCCGGAATTACGCAAATTTCAGCGGCCGTGCCCGCAGGAGCGAGTACTGGTACTGGGTCCTGTTTACTGTACTGGGCACCATAGTATGCTCGTTTATCGGCGGCATGATTTTCCACGTAGAGGATGGGGGTTTCAACATCCTCCAGTCTATTTTCAGTCTGGCCACCCTGGTTCCGGGACTCTCCATTTCCTGGAGACGCCTGCATGACATCGGAAAATCCGGCGGATGGTACTTCCTTGGCCTGATCCCGCTGATCGGGAGCATCATTCTGCTCATCTGGTATTGCAAGGACGGCGAGCCCGGCGATAACCAGTTCGGACCCAGCCCCAAATATACCAGGGCATAACGGAGCCGCTGCCTGGCGGATCTGACAGGTGGAGTTCTCTCCCCGGCAAAGGCAGTAACTTCGCAGCTTCAACACAAAACACAAAAGCATTCCAAAGCATTTCAGTGCATTGGAATGCTTTTTTTTGCATTCACTGTTTTATCCGGCGGATTTTGTGGTACAATGACACTGCGTTAGAATGAAAAAATGAAATAGCTGGAGATACCTGCCGCGGATTCGAAAGGGCTCGCGGCTGATAGTGCATCCTGCATCCATTTTGTCATGATCGTTGATCATGAATGTCCGGAAGCCGGCATCATCAGGGTTTCGGAAGAAGAAAGATGAAAGTGTGATTGTCCGGACCGGAGCGCCGGTTTGAGGACGGAAACAGACAATGAGCTGCTTTGTACGAAGAAATACTCGCATGATATGGCACAAGGCATGAAGCAATCATGAGAGTCGGAGGATTGATGATGAGAAGCAAACGAGCATTGGCGATTCTGACCAGCCTTGTCCTGGCGATCGGGACACTGTCAGTGAGCACATTTGCGGCGGACAACAGCGCAACCGCACCTACATCAAGCGCTGCGGAAGATGCCTGCGCAAATGGCCATGACTATGAGCTGAAAAATGAGGTCGCGCCCACCTGCACGGAGGATGGCTACAGGGAAGAGGTCTGCTCCCGCTGCGGTGACACACGCCGTGTAGACGGAGAAAAGGCACTTGGCCATGATTTCAGCGGCGAAGGAAGGGTCACCAGGGAGGCGACCGCCGACCGGGAAGGTGAACTGACATTCACCTGCCTGCGCAACGGCTGCAATGAGACCAAGACCGAAAAGATCCCGAAGCTCGAGAAGACAGCTGAGGATACAGATGCGGTGCCCGCATCCTCCAACCAGAATCAGCAGGATCAGAACCAGGCAGACCAGACTTCACAGCAGGAATCTGCTGCGCAGAATGCCGGCCAGACACAGAAGGGAGAGGCTGCACAGAATGCCACCCTCTCCATTGCCGGTATCCCGGTTCCCCAGGAAAAGGGCACGATCAAGGCGGGTGAAAGCAAGATCAAGTTCAAACGTGAGGGCGAGGGAAATAAGGAAGAGATCACCCTGACCTTCGATGATTCCACGCTTGAAGTCAACGGCTCCTCAAAGAAACAGCCCCCCGAGGCTGTGATCGCCTACACCGGCACCGGCACCCTCAACATCTCCATCGAGGGCGAAAACGCTGTGACCGGCAAAAACTCCTCCTACGGCGTTTACGCGCCCGACGGCACTGTCAAACTGACCGGCAAGAAGGGCGCCACCCTCGATATCCAGGCGGCTTCCGAGAACAGCAATACCATCCGTGCCAAAAAGATCGTCGTTGACGATTCCCTTGAGATCACAGGCCCTGAGAACAACTATGTCTTCGAGGGCAGCAACGGCATGGGCGGCACCTATCAGACCATCGCTGTCGCCAACAACGGCCGCAACATGGCCGTCTCCAAAGTGACCATCCAGGATCCCAATGCATCGGATGACAAGAAGGATGCTGAGGAGAAGGAGGAAGAAGAGACAACCGCTGTAAATGAGAATGGCGAAAAGAAGGACGAGACTTCTGACGAGAACGACCAGAAGGATGAGACAGTAACCGAAGATCAAGAAGAGAAAAATACAGAAGAAACTCAGAAGCAGGAGGGCACTGAGGCTGCGAAGAATGACCAGCAGGCGGAAGATGAAAACAAAACGAAAGAAGAGCCTGCGCAGAACACTCCTTCCAATACAAGGAAGAAATTCAGTACTGATCGTTCCGTTCCTCAGAAGGGAGATGACGATACAAAAGAACCAGAGAATCTCTACATCGATGGTAAGCTTTTTAAGGATGCAAATGAAACCGGATTTGAAGCTTCTGTTGAGGGTGAAAACTCTGACGAAGTTGTATCGCTCACATTGAAGAACGTGAACTTCAGCGCAAATGGAAGCGATGGCGATCCTAACCAGAAGGCCATCATTTATTATGGAGGCCAGGGAACACTTTCCATTGCTGTCGATGGGGAGAATATCCTTACAGGTACTTCGTTGGAGCGTGGTGTCTATGCTCCCAACGGCTCGATCGAAATCAAGGGCGAGAAGGGTAGCGTACTCAAAGTAAAAGTCGCAGATCAGGACAGCTATGCTGTAGCAGCGACGAAGATTACAATCGTGCCCCCCCTTGAGATTATTGAGCCCGAGGATGGATATGTATTTGTTGATAATAGCACTCCTTTCGCTGATATAGCTTTCAAGAATGAAGGGGGACAGGAAAGGGGCGCGGGTTCTGTAACCATCAAAGTCCCGGCGGAATATACCATAACTTTTGAAAAGAATAACGGTACTGGAGAAACGGAAGCTGTTCCCTATAAAGAGAAGGCTGGGGGTTATGAACTGCCGGAATGCAAATTCACTGCGCCGGAAGACCAGGAATTTGATCAGTGGGAAGTCAATGGTGCCAAGTACGATGCGGGGGATGAGATTCCGGTAACGGACAATATTACTGTCAAAGCTCTCTGGAAAGATATCTTATATACGGTTCATTTCGATGCTGGAGAAGGCACTGACGATGGAAGTATGCCTGATCAGACTGTTACAAAGAAGGACAGTAAGATTCTTCTTCCGGATTGTACCTTTACACCCAAAACAGGCAAGGTTTTTGATAAATGGGAAGTTAATGATGGTGAGTATGCAGCAGGCAAAACCGCACCGATCACTTCTGATACAACCATCAAGGCTCTTTGGAAAGATCCTGAAAAAGCCACTTATAAGGTGACGTACGATGCCAATGGCGGGTCTGGAACAATGAATCCGGATACAGTTGTAGCTGGTAATAAATTAACTCTTCCGGCATGTGATTTTACCCCGCAGAAAGGTAAAATTTTTGATAAGTGGGAGGTTAATGGCGGCCAGTTTGCGGTTGGCAAAAAAACGCCCATTGTGGAGGATACAATTGTAAAAGCTTTGTGGAAGGATGAAGCAAAGACTACGCCAGAAACAACAACGAAGACGTACAAGGTTTCGTTTGATGCTAATGGCGGAACTGGTACAATGACAGTTCAGACTGTTGAATCTGGGAAAACTCTGAAACTGCCTGAATGCGGATTTAAAGCCCCGAGCGGGATGGTCTTTTCTAAATGGGGTATCGGTGATAAGCAGTATGATGCTGGAACAGAAATTACGATCAGCGCGGATACAACCATTAAAGCAATCTGGAAGGATCCCAACCATAAACATACCTGGGGTGAGCCAGTTTTTGAGTGGTCCAGTGATGAGTCTTCTGCTACGGCGACATATACTTGCAAAACCTGTGGTGAAAAAATAACTGAAAAAGCCACAGTTGGAAAAGGGCTTGACTTTGTTACGGGTAGGAAGACGGAGGACATTAAACTTGTAAATGTTGCCAAATCCAAGATGGGAGATAAGACATATCAGGATAAAGGAAAAATTACTGAACAAGTTGAGCCTGCCGGAACCAAGGGTTATGCGTTTACTGTTCCTGGGAGCAATCAGAATGCGGCGTGGGTGAAGAACAGCAAAAATAATCTGGGATTCACGATTAAACGAAGTGTATATGACGATATGACATATAAGGCGTTTATGAGTGTATCCATCGATGGTAAAAAATTATCAAACGATAAGGATTCAAAGTACACAGCAGAAAAGGGAAGTTTGAAATTATCATTTAAGCCGGCTTATCTGAACAAACTTTCTGCAGGTGAGCATACGCTAAAAGTGGACTTTGTTGATGGATCTGTTGAAAGAAAATTCACCATCAGCACTAATTCCGCCACCGGCAACGGCACCGCGGCCCGCACCACGAACGCGACAACAAACCGGACGGCCAACGCGACGACGAACCGCACGGCAAACGGAAGCCCTCGCACCGGTGACACCAGCAACTGGGCGCTGTGGATCGGCCTGATCGCAGTGAGTGTGATCGCGATCGCCGCAATCTTTTTTGTCCGCAAGCGCGGCAAAAAGGACGAGGCTGCCGTGACAGCGGAAGCTGATACAAAGGCTGACGGAACTGACGCCGGCAATGAGCAGGGCTGATCCCGCAGACTGGCGCCTGCTATCGAGCAAACGTCAAAGACAAACATTGGCAGTCATCGACAGGCATCAACAGAAAACAGCCGGCCATCTTGGCAGATATTCAATCCTGTAAGTTTAATAAGGGTGAGATCAAGGGCCAGTAAGAGTTAAGGAAAAAAGAGAGAACTGAAACAGCAGAAAATGCTGTCGCAGTTCTCTCTTTTTCATACAGATCATAGAAGTTTGATTCAAGGCATGGACGCTTTACACAGATCCTGTACGCTTTATGCAGATCACATATGTTTGCACAGAACATATACGTTTTAGGCAGAAGAGCATAACGTTTTACATAGAGTATAGACAGGGCAAAGGCGTTGCAGCTGCGGCGAACAGGTTATCAGCCCGCCCCCCGGTCCTCGGTATACTGCTGCATGAGCTCGCGCCGGTTTTTGCAGGCGGTCTTCTGGAGCAGGTTGTGGATATGGTATTTGACGGTGCTCTCGGTGAGGAAGAGCTGCTCCGCGATCTGGCCGTTGGACTGGCCTTCCAGGACCATGCGGAGGATAGTACGCTCCCGGCCGGTCAGGTCGTGTTTTTTTGCAAAGAGCTCAAATACCTCCTGCTCGCTTCTCTGGCGGATCAGCGTGGGCGCGTAGAGGCGCTGGTAGAGCTGGAAGAAGACGAAGACGGAGAGGATGAACAGGAGGGCAGCGGCGGTGATGAGCACCACGGTATTGCCGGGCAGGAGCATTTGCAGGAGCATGTAGAGGCCCGTGCCGGCGGCGTCGCCCAGGCGGCCGAAGAGGAGGCCGAAGCCGGCCAGCCAGACCGCATTTCGTTCTTTTGCCAGGTCGGAAAAAAGAAGGATCCGGTAGACCGACAGGTAGGCAAAAATGAAGTAGTCCAGGCACCAGAAGATCATGCTGGAGACGGGCTCTCCGGTCAGGGCCAGCATGACAAAGGGGATGATCAGCGAGGCAAAGGCGCTGATGGCGCCGTAGCGCCGGCTCCTGTCACTGACAAAGCCCGCGATCAGCAGGCCGACGGCATAGAAGATACGCGACAGCTCCAGACTCACGCCGCCGATGATATCCGAGGACGGGAAGTTGAAGCCGATATTCTTGACAAGGCTCAGGATGAACACGGAGGCGCAGGCCAGGATCAGGAATGAGCCGGCAGAATTTTCAGAAGAAGCAGTCTTTTCAGGGGAGGCAGACTTTTTGGGGGAGGCAGACTTTTCGGGGGAGACAGGCGGTACCTCTGAAGCTGCCTTTTCCCGGTCTGTATAGAGATAGTGGCTCAGCCACACGCAAAGGCCTGTCAGCACGAGATAGAAGATGATGATCCTGTCATCGTGCAGGGCGTTCCTGCCCCCGATCAGGGAGAGGAGAAGTGCCGCGACCGATGCGGCACAGTAGGCGGCACCGAAGATCAGGCCGCGGTGTTCCGCCGCATCAGAGCCGTTTGTGGCGAAGGTCAGCTCCTGCAGGTAGAAGGCGGCGATCATGCCGCAGAGCAGGTTCATGAGCAGGCCGAAGGCAATCGCGCCGATGGCGTGATGGCTCAGGATGGCGGGAACCAGGCACACAGCGTGCAGCAGGAGTACGGCGGAAAACACAGGACGGGTGATCGAGGTCCGCCGCCGGTAACAGTAGAGAGCAACCGCACCGATCCCGGCCGCCTGGCAGACATATCCTATAACCATGGTCAGCAGATCTGCAGTTCCGGAGCCCACCAGTTCCAGCAGCTGATAGAGCCAGGACAGATAGGCCGTGGACGTCAGCAGGAAGCTCACGAAGATGAGCAGGAAGACGCGGTATTCTGCTTTCATTTTATGGAAGTTTTTTCGCATGTGAAGAATCCTTGTTTTTTCCTAATCATACAGCTGAAAAATCATACAGCTGAATACATACGGATGATTTTTGAGCATTTGCAGTTGGTTTTTGAGTAGCGACAGCTGGTTTTCGGAGACGAGGCATATACAGGCTCCTTCGGAAACAGATGTCCTTCGGAAAGATGTCTTTCCGGGGATGAGCCTCTCCCTGTGAAGACCATTCAGCATGCGCACGGCACATCCATGACGATTCAGCGCAGGGCGGGCGCATCTCACACATTACACGCATCATATCAGAGGGAAAACCTGTCTGCAACGAAAAAAAGATTATGAGTGATCGCCTGATGGTTGGGCCTGTACCAAATCAAACCCTGTTTTCCGGAAAATCTGTACCCGGCTCCCTTCATTCCTGCCTCTTTTTGCGGTATTATCACATACACGATCCTATCCAATCTGTTCGTCTGACCTGGTGCCTGGCCGGATTCGACCTGTCAGGGAACTGTCGTCGACACTGGAAAAAATGCGGGAAGACAGCAGGACGGCCTTATGTTTCCGACGAGCCTCTCCGGCGCCGCTTGCCGGGTTCGTCTGCAGACACTGATGGCCGGGACACCGATCGTAATGAATACCGGGAGCCTCCGGCACCTCCTGCCGGAGCCCCGGTTTCGTATCTTCTGCATCTCCTGCCAAAGGCACGGCTCTGTATCTTTTGCACCTCCTGCCGGAGCCCCGGCTTCGTATCTTCTGTACCTCCTGTCAGTGTTCCTGCCCGTTTCTTTCAAAAAACGTTTCTCAAATAGAGCCGCAGTCTTTTTTATAGGGGCTGCGGCTTTCTGCATTTCGAAAGTTCGCACTCCGGCAGAGTAAACCTGGATATCGAATCATCAGGCAGCATAAAGGCCGATGGATGTAGAGAATAGACGTTGATGCGCTCTCCTGAAAAATGTAAAATTATCATTGAACAGCGCTGATATATGACATTTTGCCAGAGAAATCGGGTGAAATCTATGGCTTGATCAGGATGGTTTTGACAGAGGGAGAGCAGAAAAGAGAGATTTCTGCATATACAGCATAAGACAGGACAGAATATGATGAAGGAATATGCAAGTGCATCGGGGAAAAACATTCCAAAGAAGAGTGGCAGGATGATGAAAAAAGTGAGGGGTATTCTGCTGGCTTTTGCGGCAATCTGCTTGTTCTGCATCGGCATGGACAGCAGGGAGGCATGGTCGTTTGAGCGCTCTGCAGGGCAGGCACAGGAGAGTTCCGGTAAAACCGGTCAACTCACTGATTTCCCTGATCCGCTCAATAGGAATTTTTCTGACAGGGATGATGATCAGACAGACCCGGAAGGGAAGTTTGAAGTTTTTTTCATTGATGTCGGGCAGGGGGATGCATCGCTGGTTGTCTGTGACGGTCATGCGATGCTGATTGATGGTGGTCATGGGAAACAATCTGACAAGATCTACGCCTTCCTGAAAGAAAAAGGAATCTCGCACCTGGATTATATAGTTGCTACGCACCCCGATGATGACCATATAGGCGGCCTGTCCGGTGCCCTTAACTATGCAACCGTCGATCAGGCCTTATCTCCTGTCAAATCTGATGACAGTGAAGCATTCCAGAATTTTTTGAAATATCTGGAAAGACAAAACATAGCCATCACCGTTCCTGAGGCCGGGGAACAGTTCACGCTCGGCAGTGCTGTTGTAAATGTGCTTGGCCCTGTGCTGAAAAACGGGGAGGACAATAATAACTCGCTGGTATTGCGTGTCGAGTACGGCAAGCGCAGTTTTCTGTTTACAGGAGATGCAGAAAAAGAAGAGGAGGAAAGCATCCTTGATGCAGATGAAGAAGTAAAAAGCAGTGTGCTCAAGGTTGCCCACCACGGGAGCGCGTCTTCAACAAGTCAGGCATGGCTGGATGCTGTTCACCCTTCCGCAGCGATTATTTCCTGCGGAGCTAAAAATGAATACGGGCATCCATCGGAGGAGGTATTAAAACGACTGAAAGAAACCGGAATGCAGGTCTTTCGAACGGATCTGCAGGGAGATATTCAGGTCTATGTGGAAAACGGAAAACTTTTCTGTGTTGTTGAGAAGAACCCGGATGCGGATGTATTTGTGCCCGGGGATGCTTTCGAGGAAGCACCCGAACCGGTTGCATTGATTGAGACGGGGGATCCGGATGCCGATTCTGCGAATATTACAAGAGGAAACAATGCGGACGAAGAACCCGGAGCGGACTATGTTGTAAACTCCGAAACAGATCAGGGTGAACCACCGGCTGCGGGAAATCAGGGTGCGGAAAATCAGGTTCATAACGAACCGGAAAAACATGAAATGGACTATGTGGTGAATACGAATACCGGTAAGTTTCATTTTCCGTCCTGCAGAAGTGTAAAGCAGATGAAGGACAGTAACAAATGGTATGTAACCTGTGACCGGCAGGAGCTGCTGGACCAGGGATATGAGCCATGCGGAAACTGTCACCCCTGATAATTACTGCCGGAAAAGCGCAGTATTTGATTGATCACATGATCATCTGGAAAAAGAGAATTCCCTTGCGAGCCCTTTTTTTCTTTTGTGAAATATAATCAGTTCCGGAAAATCCCCGGAGAGATTTTAAGACATCCCGGAATAAGAATCGGTGAGGGCATAGGGGATCATAATATCAAAGCGTGATCCGGCAGTGAGACTTCTGGTCCTGCTGTAAGAGCGACGAGCCTGTAAATGAGCTTGTATAACTGTGAAAACAGGATAAAGTAAAAGAAAACATCGCGGGGAGCACCTTTCGGGCCTTCCTGCGATGTTTTTGCTGTTTACTGTTAATCCGGAACCACGTAGCTAAAGAGATCCAGGCGTTTGACACCCATTTTCCGGAGAAGTTCGGCGCTGCGGGCCTGGTCTTCCGCCGTGTTGTACTGCGGGATGAGAGGGACGCGGACAAGGATCCGGTCCGGTCCGGCCTTCTGCAGGAGGAGCCGCAGGTTCTCTGCCATGAGGGAGCTGTCGCCGCCTGTGTAGCGGCGATAGATGACGGGATCCATATCCTTGCAGTCGACGATGAATGCATCGACTGCATCCACGGCGCGAAGGACCTGGTCTGCCGGGACCGCGAGACTGGTCTCCACGGTGATGCGCCATTCGGCAGGAGCGACCTCGCGGAAGCGCCGGATCAAGTCCGTGTGCAGGAGGGACTCGCCGCCGCCGAAGCAGATGCCGCCGCCGGTTGCGCGGAAGTAGAGGTCATCGATCTTCACGCGCTCCAGCAAGGACTCAGCGGTGACCATTTCTGCAGGGGCCTCCGCCAGCAGGCGGGCGTTGATGCACCAGCGGCAGCAAAGGGGGCAGCCGGCGCCGGCGACAAGGGTCGTCACGCCGCTCCCGTCCGTTCCCATGCGCAGGCGGACCAGGCTGAGAAGGGGATAGAGCGGTTCACTCATGCTTATTACTCCATGTCCGGGTCATAGGGGACGTCGCCCATGAGCTCGATCTCATCGATTGGCACAACTTCCGGATAGGTCACAGCTTTTTTGTCATCCGGGCTTGCTGCAGCCTGCGTGGCGGCGGTGGCAGCTGTGGCTGCGCCGACAGCGGCAGTCGTGCAGCCGTCTGCGCTGTTCACATTATAATCGTAGCCGACTTCGCCGGAGAGCTCCGTGTAGTCGCCTGTGTCTCCTGTATCTGATGTCCCGGAGAGACCGGCATCCTGTCCGGCTGCGGCAGCAGTGGCACTCGCCTGCGCAGACGTTTCATACATTCCTGCGTCGTCAGGAGGAACGGCGCCGGAGAGGTCATTGACCGTGTCGTCGGGCATCTTGTTGGCCGGGGAAGTGCCTGTTCCCACAGGGCCGCAGGCGGCTGTACCGATGGCGATCCCCGCGCACAGGGCCGCTACGGAGATGCGTTTTCCGAGCGCGGCGCGGCGCTCGAGCTGCTGCTCCAGATAGCGCAGCTCGCTCTCACAGCGGGGGCAGGTTCCCCTGCACTCTCCCTGAAATCCACATTCGCGGGTCACAAAGGGAATATCGTTTTCTTCCGCGATCCTGCGGCGGATATCCTTCAGGATCCGGCATTTCTGTTTTCCACGCATAGCGATACCTCCGCTCAGGTGATCGATTGACGGATATCATCTGTTCGATAAATCATTTGCACGCGTTTATTATACCATATAAGCCTGCGAGGCTTTTGTTTTTGCCAGTGAAATCTTGTTGAATACTTGCTGAATTTTTCGGAAAGAACCACCTGGGACGGTTCTGCCGGTTCTCCCATGAAAGTCACATTCCGCCACATATCCGCCACATGGGTGCAGGGCTTGCGATACCGGTATCTGTTAAAGTTGTGGAAAGCGGAAACACCCGCAGGGGACTTTCCGTGAACGGGAGGATTGGAACATTGAAACAGACCCCGATGATGCATTGCAGGGCAGAGATTCTGCTTTTTCAGGATTTCCGGGAATCATGGAAACCGGAAAACAGGAAATCCCGTCGATGGATTCATGCAGGCGTTCTGTTATGAATGGTTCCAAAACAAGACTCAGGAAGGAGTGTAATATGAAAAAAAGGGTAATGGCAGGCGTATTGGCGGCAGCGATGTCGGTCACGCTTCTGGCCGGCTGCGGCGGCGGTGCTTCCTCAGGCGGAACATCCGGCGGCAGCAGTGCACAGACACAGACCGAGAGCACGGCGGCTGCGGCAGAGGCAGAGGCACCCGCGCAGGAGAGCGGCGCGAAGTCTTCCGCCATGTCCAAGGTCGTGGTCAATATCTGGGATTCCAAGCAGCAGAAGGGCATTCAGACGATCTGTGACGAGTGGACAGCGACCAGCGGGATCCCCGTGAGCGTCGAGGTCGTCGACTGGGACAACTACTGGACACTTCTGGAGGCAGGCGCTTCCGGCGGTCAGATGCCCGATGTCTTCTGGATGCATTCTCAGTATTCCGAAAAGTATATGGATCAGGGCATCCTGCTCGACCTGACCGATTATATCGAAAAGGACGAGAACACCGATCTGGCGAATTATTATCCTGAGATCGTGGAGCTGTATCAGTATGACGGTCACACCTATGCGCTGCCCAAGGATTATGACACGATCGGCCTCTGGTACAACAAGGACATGTTTGACGAGGCGGGCATCGCCTATCCCGATGAGACCTGGACCTGGGAGACTCTGCACGATGTCGCGGCGCAGCTGACCAAGGAAGATGGTTCCCAGTACGGTCTGACCGGCAACACCGATGCCAACCAGGAAGGTTATTACAACGCCATCTACAGCTATGGCGGCTATGTCATCAACGATGCCAAGGACAAGTCCGGCTATGACGATGAGAATTCCCTGAAGGCTATGGAGATGTACGCAGGCCTGGTCAAGGACTGCATGCCCAACCAGTCCACCATGGCTGAGGTCGGCAACATCAACCTCTTTGTCTCCAACCAGGTCGCTATGGGTATGTTCGGCTCCTGGTATGTCCCCACCTTCAAGGATCTGGCGGATGACGGCTCCAACCAGTACGCTGTCTCCTATCTGCCTTTCCACGATGCCAATGGCAACGGCACCTGCGACGAGGGTGAGCGCGTCACCATGTTCAACGGCCTCGGCTGGGCTGCTCCCGCCAAGGTTGCGGATCCCGACACAGTCTACTCCCTGATCTCCTATCTGAGCTCCAAAGAGGGCCAGACCAGACAGGCTGAGCTGGGCGTCACCATGAGCGCCTACGAAGGAACCTCCGATACATGGGTCAACTGCACCGACAAGATCGACCTGAACCCCTACCTCGAGGAGGCAAACGGCAAGGCGACCCTGGTTGCCAATCCCTGCTCCAGAGATTCGTCCTGGGCTGAGGATGCCAAGCAGAGCTTCGTCGCCGCATGGCAGGATCCCTCCACCATGGAGGATGTCTGCAAGAAGATCGCGGACGACATGAACAAGAAGCTGGCTGACCAGTAAATAAAAAAAAGCGCTGCATAGCAGCACGGGTAAGAAAATATATCGGAACGGAAGTCCCGATGATCAGAACAATCGAATCACATAAGAGTCCTTAACGGATATACAGCCGTCGGTGAACGGCGGATCAATAGTGGCTGTTGTGCAAGACATCAGCCACTATTGTTTTTTCAGAGGAATCATGAGCAGGTTCCTGACGGAATATTTTGTGAAACAGACGAGGCATCAGCCGCTATTGTCTTTTCAGAGGAATCATGAGCAGGCCTCAGGTACCGGCCTGGATATCCGCAGCCGCGCTCCTGTATTCGGTGGGGCTCATGCCCATCTTCTGGCGGAATATTTTTGTGAAGGAACTGTAGTCGTCGTAGCCGACCCGGGACGCGATCTCGGCGATGCTCAGGGAGCTGTTTTCCAAAAGGCCGCAGGCCCTCTCCAGACGGAGCTTCAGCAGATATTTCTGGGGTGACTCGTGGTACTCCTGCAGGAAGACACGGGACAGATAGCTGCGTTCGACGCCGATGGTCGAGGCCAGGTCGGCGATGCTGATCTTGTACATGTAGTTGTCGTTCAGATAGCGGAGGGCGACCTGGGCGTAGGTCTCGCCGGAGTAGACGCGCTCCAGGGAGGGCTCGGAATCCTGGCCCTCGATCATGCCGCCGAAAAAGCGGAGCAGCTCAGCCGTCCGGAAGAGCTCATCCGAGAGCGTCATTTTCTGTGCATCCATCATATTGAGAATGATGGACATCAGCACATCGGCATTTTTGATGCTGAGAATGGGATTCTCTTCCGTGAAACCGATTTCGTGGAGCAGTTGGGGGATACGGTGGCCGCTGAAGCCCACCCAGCCGTATTCCCAGGGATCGCTCCGGTCCGCGATATAGGTCGTTGTGACGCCCGGAAAGATCAGGAACATCTGCCCGGCCGTGACAGGCAGGGCCTTCCCCTGGTAATAGTAGGTGCCCGATCCGCGGACAACGACGTGGATCAGGTAGGATGTGCGGACGAAGGGACCCGCCTTGTGGCCGGGGCGGCACTGCTCGTATCCGCAGTAGTTGACGTGGTAGGGCGAGGTCCCCCGGTAGTCGTTCTGGATATCCGCCATCAGATCAGGCGGGAAGCTTGCGCGGGGAATATTGGGGAGTGAGTGGATCTCCATTACGGCGCCCTCGGAGTTGCGGATGATTTCTACATTCATAAGACGGAACCTTTTACGAAATGTTATTATGATAAAGACATTTTTACGATAGCACGAGAATTTTTTTGCTGTCAAGAACCACCTGGGACGTATCTCACCGGTTCTTTTCAGGTTCCAAAGGGTTCCAGAGGGACGGTTCTCCGGTCCCTCCGCAACGGAAGGGGAGCCAGAGGGTTCCAGAGGGACGGTTCTCCGGTCCCTCCGCGACGGCACGGGACCGCGTATTTGAGAACCGTCTCTCCAGCCCCGGGAAAAAGAAACCGTGAGAACCGTCCCTGTGGTTCCGCGGGAAGGAAAGGAAAGCAACAGAACCATGAGCATTTATTTTGAGGAAAAAAGCGGCACGTTTCATCTTCAGAACCGCTGGTACAGTTATATCATGAAGATCCTCCCCAACAGGCAGCCGGGGCAGCTGTACTTCGGGAAGCGGGTGCGGCACAGGGCGTCCTTTGACCATCTGCTGGAGAAGGCGGCGCGCGTCTTTTCGCCGGCGGTGAGTGAGGATGATCCCATGTTCTCGCTGGAGCAGGTGAAGCGGGAATTTCCTTCCGCGGGGAGCGGCGACTTCCGGCAGCCGGCGGTGACGATCCTGCAGGAGAACGGGAGCCGGATCAGCGACTTTGTCTATGAGGGGCATGAGGTGTCCGCCGGAAAGCCCGCCCTGGAGGGCCTGCCCGCCACCTATTGTGAGGAGGAAGTAGAGGCGCAGACCCTGCAGATCCGCCTGGTGGACGGGCTGACAGGGGTGCGCGCGACCCTGCTCTACACGGTGTTCGAGCATATCCCCGCCCTGGCGCGGAGCGTCCGTTTTGAGAACGGCGGGGGGCAGGCGGTGATGCTGGATACGGCCATGAGCCTCAGCCTGGACCTGCCGGACGCGGACTATGAGATGGTGCAGTTGTCCGGTGCCTGGTGCCGCGAGAGGTTCGTGCACACCAGTCCCCTGCGGATCGGCGTGCAGAGCATCGGGAGCCGGCGCGGGACCTCCTCACACCACCACAATCCTTTCCTGGTCCTGAAGCGGCCGCACGCGGATGAGCGGCAGGGGGAAGCGATCGGCATCTCCCTGGTCTATTCCGGCAATTTCCTGGCACAGGCGGAGGTGGACAACTGGGGCGTGACCCGTGTCAGCATGGGGATCGATCCGGAAACCTTCTGCTGGAAGCTGGCGCCGGGGGAGACCTTCCAGACGCCGGAGGCGGTCCTGGTCTACACGGAGGACGGCCTGAATGCCATGAGCCAGGCCTTCCACAGGCTGTACGGCCGCCGGCTGGCAAGGGGCTACTGGCGCGACCGTCCGCGTCCCGTCCTGATCAACAACTGGGAGGTGACGGAGTGGAACTTCACCCAGGACCAGATTCTGCAGATCGCTTCCAGGGCTGCGGAGGCCGGCGTGGAGCTCTTTGTCCTGGATGACGGGTGGTTCCGCAACAGGACCGATGACCGGGTCGGACTGGGCGACTGGTTTCCCTGTGAAAAAAAGCTGCCGGAGGGCATCCGGGGCCTGGCGGACCGGATCCGTCAGACAGGTCTTGCCTTCGGCCTGTGGTTCGAGCCGGAGATGCTGAACCTGGACTCCGATCTCTACCGGGCTCATCCGGACTGGGTCCTGCGGACACCGGGCCGCAGCATGTCCCCGGGCAGAAACGAGTATGTTCTGGACTTCAGCCGGCCGGAGGTCGTGGATCATATCTGTGAGCGGATGTCGGACGTGATCCGGGAGGGACAGGTCGCCTACGTAAAATGGGACATGAACCGGAGCATCACGGAGGCCTGGTCCGCGGCCCTGCCGCCGGACCGGCAGGGGGAGGTTTTCCACCGCTATATTCTGGGTGTCTACAACCTCTATGACCGGTTGACAAAGGCTTTCCCGGAGGTCCTGTTCGAATCCTGTGCCTCCGGAGGGGGCCGGTTCGATCCCGGACTTCTGTACTACGCGCCCCAGGGCTGGGCCAGCGACTGCTCGGATGCCGCCCAGAGGATCCGGATCCAGTACGGGACATCCATGTGCTATCCGGTCAGCAGCATCGGCGCGCATGTGTCCAGGAGCCCCAACCTCCAGATCAACCGCAGCACGCCTCTCGCGACACGCGCCAATGTCGCCTGCTTTGGGACCTTCGGCTACGAGATGGATCTGAATGAGCTCTCCGATGAGGAGATGGAGGAGGTGAAAAAACAGATCGTCTTTATGAAGCAGTACAGACAGCTCCTGCAGTTTGGCACTTTCTACCGGCTGCAGAGCCCCTTCGAGAGCGATTTCGCCTCCTGGATGGTCGTCAGCGAAGACCGCCGGACCGCCATCGTCGGCTGGTACAAGTTCCTCAATGAGGTCAACGGGCCCTTCCACCGCGTCCGCCTGGAGGGACTGGATCCTGAAATGGATTACCGGGTCAGCGAAGGTATGGAGGCGGCTGTGACCTCTGGATCGTCGGCGAAGCCGGTTCCGGCACCGGGTTCGGCTTCTGAGATTGAGATGATCCGCGAGAGCTGCGGTGCTGCGCCTGATGCAACAGGGGAGATCCACGGCGGCGACGAACTCATGCGCATCGGCCTGATCACCACGGACAACGCCGCCGGCGAATGCAGGCCCGGCCAGAAGCCCAGCTGCGATTTCGACTCCAGACTGTATATCCTTCAGGCTGTATCAGATATAGAATGACCCCGCTGCAGTAAGCGGCGAGGCATGGCTTTCAATCATTCCTTACATCCGCAAAGGATCCTGCGGCAACTGTGGCGCCGGATCCTTTGCGGATGTTTTTCTGCCCTGAAAACCAGTCCGGACGGATTTGTCCCCCTGTTTTCTTATGAAAAAAGGAGCCGGAGAACCGTCCCTCTGGCCTCCCGTGGCCCCCGAAAAGGAGCCGGAGAACCGTCCCTCTGGCCTCCCAGGGCTCTTTGAAAAGGGACCGGAGAACCGTCCCCGCGGCCCCTCCGTAGTTCCACAAGCGGCAGAAAACCTGCGCAAACGGCGGTCCGATCCGGAATGACAAACGCGAAATGAGCGAGTATAATGTATTCTGGGTCAGCATCGATTCACTCCGGCGGGCCTTCCCGCGCTGACGGGTGACCTGTCAGGTGAGCCGGCGGGACTCTGGCGGAGACCGTCGGAAAAAACTGCCTGTCCAAATTTCATTTTTCAGGAGAATATATTAAGAATGTTTTATACAGTGCGAGGATTGTTGGAAGCGAGAGGCGTCAGTCCGGAGGAGACGGTGTATCATTCCTGCGCGGAGGAGATGCTGGATTTCAAGATCGCCTCGGGAGATTTCTATGAGATTCCGGACCTGCAGAAGGGCCAGCTCCGCTTTAAGAGGTCAGCCGACCTGATGAGCTATGATCAGCTGGCGGAGGAGCTGGAAGGGCTGAAGAAACTGGAGTTCAGGCACAAGGAGAATTATCCCTACTGCGGGGAACGCCTGGATATGATCAGAAAGGCCCTGGAGAAGGAACCGGATTCGGTCTGCGTGGAGGGAGGCCCCTGTTTGTTCGGGGAGCACGAGGTCACGGCGATGGCGCGTATGCGCAGCGGAGAAGAATTCTGGTTTGATTATTCGACAGGCAAACGGTATGTCGCGCAGGAGGATGATGAATATGACGAATCGATCCAGGTGATGGAGAGCGATCTGGCCTCTTTCCTGTGCATTCACGCGGATGAGGTGGAGGAGGTCGCTTTCCGGAGTGACAAGACCGGCCTGACCAGGCAGGAGTACCTGCATGTCTACCTGCCCTTTGCGGTCGCGGACGCCCTGCAGACCGCCCTGGTGGTCACGCTGCCGGATATGTCCTACCGCAAATATCTGGCTTATGCGGCGGAGAGGATGCCGGCGCCGCTCGGTGAGAAGATGATGGCTGATTTTGACGGGATCCTCTACGGGATCAGCGATATGTACCTGGACCTGATCAGGCGCCTGCAGGACCATTTCCACATCGCCCGGCTGTCCGTCGTACACAACCGGGACCGGGAGCTGGTGGACCTGTTCGAGACCGCCCGCCGGCCCCATATCGAGCGGAACAAGGTCCTGCGCAAGATCACGTCCAACAATGCCAAGCTGGAGTCCATCAAGGACTACATCTCCATGCCGGCCCTGCCGAATTATATCTTCGGCAGCAAAGCCATCCTGGAGGTGAACAGTATGGATGAGACGGACTCCTACCGCAAGTGCCGAAAGGCCCACAAGGGCGTGTTTGAGATCGGTTGTATACTCTTTCCAGAATTCCTCAGCGGAGACGGGAAAAATACCCTCTACTGCGCGCCGCTCCGCTACAAGGACTACGGAAATTACGGATCGGAGCTGGAGAGCAGGGCTGTTAACAGGTAACTGTAAGAATTCCCTGCCTGTTCAGGCGGCGGGAAGTGAGATGTATTTATGATAAAGAAGATTTTTGCCAGGCAGTTTCAACTGATTGATGTCGTGGCACTCATCCTGGCGATGATATTGATGGCGGTTTCGGCCAGATTTGCCACTGCGCCGGCGGAGCTGCGCACGAGGCACACGGACCTCAGTCTCGGCTACATAGGGCGCAGCCGCGGTGACCAGCTCTATGTGGTGGACGAGGGGCACTCCCGCCTGATCGCCTTTGACAGGGAAGGAAAAGAGCAGTTCCGCATTCAGGATCCTTCCGATGAATGGGGGCTTAGTCTCTATATCGATGATTTTACGGTGACGGAGGACGCTCTCTACCTGACGGCGTCGGAATGGAACGGCATGCTCCTGGACCGGGAGCTGATCCTGCGGTACAGCCTGAGTGGAGAGCCGCAGGAGATCGTGTCCAGGCTCAAATATATCGATGAGGAGGAGCGGACCAACAAGCATCGGATCTACGGGATCGATGTGCGGGACGGTTATGTCCGCTGGGCAGAGTGCCGCGCGGACGAGATCCTGATCCACAGGCTGCCGGAAACAGGAGGACTGCCGGACGGAGCAGGGGATACAGACAAAACCGACGAAACGGGCGGAACCGGAAATCCGGAAAATACAGAGAATAACACAGAAAACACGGCGAATATACAGAGCACGCAGAGCACAGTGCAGGCGGGCAGCGGTCAGGAGGAGGTCGTCAGCCTCCCCTACACCAATGCCTTCAACGCCGTGAGCGACCTCGTTTTTGAAGGAGATGACCTGATCATCCTGAACAAAAACGGGAATCTGGAGCGGTTCGATCCGGCAGGGAACAAAGACCTGCTCTATTCCACCTCCCGCGCAGGCGAGGAGGACCGCATTCCCTTCCGGATCACGGTCTCCGGAGGCCGGATCTATTTCACGGATATCCGGGAGTGCTGTGTCGTGGAAGTGGATCCCGCGTCGCAGACCGGGGAAGTGGTCGCGGACAATACGGAAAGCCAGACAGTGACCTTTTCGGACGACGGCGGGGAGATGTTCCTCACGGACGCCGACGGGCTGCATGTCATTTCGACAACTGCCGGCGGAGACCGGCAATATCTGACACTGTCAAAATCCCGGGAGGACCTGTTCGGACAGACCATCTTTCTCATCTCGATCATCCTGACGGTCCCCCTGCTGATCTTCCTGCTCATCCGCCTGACCATATGGATGCGGTCCAGAGAACATGACAGGACCCGGATCGTGTCCCTGCTGGTGATCGGAGGAGCGGCCGGCGCCTGTGTGATCATCAGCACAGTCCTGATCGGCGCTTTCAGGGAAAGCTACATGAACAAGATCCGGGAGCAGCTGGTATCCACAGGATATATCGTCGCTTCCGGCATCGCCCAGTCTGACCTGGAGAGTGTGCGGCAGGCGTCGGATTTTGACTCTGATGCCTACGCGAGGATCTGCAGGGAGATGGAGCAGGATTTCCCGCTGAATGTAGATTTTTATCAGACGACCTACTGCAATATCCTCAGGAGGAATGAGAGCGGTGAAGGCGGCTACGGCATGGCCTATCTGGACCAGTCCATCGGCGTCTACTTCCCTCTGGATGAGGTGGAGGCGGCAGAGGTCAGCGAGGTGTACGCCACCAAAAAACCTGTCTGGAATGATGAGGTGCTGGATGTATCCGGTACCTATCTGTCCGTCAAGATCCCGATCATGGACGGAGAGCGGAATGTGATCGGAGTCGCTGCAGTCGGCGCGGACACCTTTGTGGTCGAGGAGATGATCCTGGAGATGCAGCGGCAGGTCCTCATGTCCATTGTGGTCATCCTGCTCCTGCTCTGGGTCCTGTCCACGGAGGTGATCGCCTTCCTGACCCAGAGAGCCGCCTGTATCAGCAGGAGCGCGAAGGAGAACAGGCAGGCCATGCCTGGCCACCTGGTCCGCCTGCTGATCTTCCTGGTGTTCGGGACCTTCAATATGGTCTCCGCCTTCCTGCCGGTGTTCATACTCGACAGGAGCCGGGGCGTCCCCCTCGCCTGGAGGGGGCTGGCGGCCTCCTTGCCCGTGACCATCAATATATTTGTCATGGGTATCATGGCCCTGTTCTGCGCCAATCTGGTGAGAAAGCTGGGCGTCAGAAAAATATTTATGATCAGCATGGCCTTTTCCATGTGCGGCAACCTGATCCTCTTCCTTGTGCCGGGCTATGCCCCGGTCATCGCCGGGCTGATCCTGGACGGCATCGGTGTGGGCCTGATCTCCAATGCCATGTACGTCGCCATGACCTATCTGCCGGATGAAGAGGAGCGGCAGAGCGGCTTCACCAGCTACAATGCCGCCAGCCTGGCGGGCATTAACTTCGGAATGCTCTCCGGCGGTGCACTGGCAGTGAATCTGGGGCAGAGAAATGTCTTTCTGGTTGTAGCTCTGATGTGGGCAGCCCTCATTGTCTTCGGCTCCCTGCTGGCGCGGCGCCTGGAAAAGAACCTGCAGATCAAGTCGGATGATGTGACGGAGGACACCCGGGTCTCCGCGGCGGGCTTCGTGCGGGCAAAACCCATCTGGACCTTCATAGCCTTTGTCCAGAATCCCTGCATTGTTTTTAACAGCTTTGTCTTCTTCTTTGTGCCGATCTACTGCTCCAGAGCCGGCTACAATGAGACCATCATTTCGCTCTTTTTGATGCTGTATTCACAGCTGGCCGTGATGCTGGGGGAGAGCCTGCCCGGCTATGTGGACCGCACCCTGGGCGACCGGGCTGTCTACCTCGCCATGGGACTGAATGTGATCGCGGTCGCGGCCTTTGTCCTGACCGGGAACACGCCCGGCATGGTCCTGGCCCTGATCATCCTGGGGGTCAGCGCCTCCTTCTCCAAGCCCTCCCAGCAGGAGATGTTCCTGCGGCAGCGGGAGACCGTGCAGTACGGAGAGGACAAGGCGATGGGGATCTACAACTTCTCGGAAAATATCGGTGAATCTCTGGGTCCTGTGATCTTCGGAAACCTGATGGTCGGACCTCTTGTCTGGGTCTGGAGCTTCCTGGGGGCAGTCGCTGCCTGCGGCGCCCTGCACTTCGGGCTCAACAGAAAAGATGCATCGGATGCGGGCTGATCCACGCCGCTTTTCGTACAGAAGACCATGATGAAAGGAAATGATACATCATGTATGACAATAAAAAATCCCTCGGCAGAAGCCTTCTGCTTGGCTGCGTTTTGTCCGTGCTCTGCATCTGCCTGATGATGGGGGCGGTCGGATTCATGACCTACTACCGGGGAATGATCGAGCGGTATCAGGTCTACCTGAGCGACCTCCTGCATACAACG
>OCTW013410026.1_pt1 | contig 31499 bp, 34 predicted proteins | sample 1539671 | NCBI WGS metagenome assembly OCTW01 (sample SAMN02144230, study PRJEB22623) | gut metagenome | biome: sheep rumen | host: Ovis aries | place: New Zealand | reverse complement strand
ACGGAATCGGCCTTTTGCGCACTCTGCTTGTCAACACGGTGCCGGCATGTGCCCTCCATGCCTCCTGGCGGAACTTCCCCTGCCGTGTTGACACGGAATTGGCCACCTGTGCGCTCTGCTTGTCAACACGGCGCTGGCATGTGCCCTCCTTGGCTTCCAGGCGGTGCTTCCGCTGCCGTGTTGACACGGAATCGACCATCTGCGAGCTCTGCTTGTCAACACGGTGCCGGCATGTGCCCCTCCGTGCCTCCTTGCGGAACTTCCCCTGCCGTGTTGACGCGGAATTGGCCACCTGTGCGCTCTGCTTGTCAACACGGTGCCGGCATGTGCCCTCCATGCCTTCCAGCCGGTGCTTCCGCTGCCGTGTTGACGCGGAATCGGCCCTTTGCGCACTCTGCTTGTCAACACGGTGCCGGCATGTGCCCTCCTTGGCCTTCAGTCGATGCATCGCCTGCCGTGTTGACACGGAATCGACCATCTGCGAGCTCTGCTTGTCAACACGGTGCTGGCATGTGCCCTCCATGCCTTCCAGGCGGTGCTTCCGCTGCCGTATTGACACGGAATCGGCCATCTGCGAGCTTTGCTTGTCAACACGGTGCTAGGCATCTATTTATGGCCTCCCTCTCCAGAATCATACAAAACATAATAAGGTTCTGCGAGTTTGGTGGCGGAAAAAACATGCAAAACAGATAATCTGCATTCAAAACAGGATAGTTATCAACAATGCATAGGTTTTTCTATTGAACGTTTTTACCTTGTAGGCATGAAAGAATTGCACCATATCTGTTTTACTTCACACGATGAAGTAATGTTTCGGGATGAAGAGGACCATGGAATGTTTGTGAATCTGATGGCCTTGCGTTGTTTCTCCAGTAATACCGAGATAGTGGTCGATGCGGAGATGTCAACCCACGTGCACCAGGCTGTGTTTTCGGCCCGACCGCTCGAGTTTGCCCGCCGGGAAAGAATGTCCTATACCAAGTATTTCAACTACAAGTATGGACGGTATGGCCGATTGGGACAAAAGTACACCTTCCTCCAACCAGTCAAGGGCTTCATGCACCAGATGACGCTTTCGAGCTACATCTTGCGCAATGGCTTGCATCATTCTGCCGTGTCGGCCGCCTTCGGCTATCCTTACTGCACGATTCGGGATTTGTTCTCTGACAACCTTGGTTTTGGGAGGACAGCCAAAGCGAACTACTCACGTCAGGAAATGGCTTCTTTTCTGCCCCGACACGCCGAATTTCCGGATGAATTCGAGATGGATAGCTCCGGGGTCTTCCTGCGTAGAAGCTTTATGGAGATCCGTCAGGCCGAACAGTACTATGTGACTCCCAGGAATTACTTGTATCAGATGAATCGGCTTACAGATGAGAATTGGTCCCGGGAGCAGCTGAAAGACGAAACCGGTGCACCTCTTACTTTCGCCGACATAGAACATGCCGATGAACAGTCTGTTGCCAGAATGCTGAAGAATGAAAGCGGCAGGAATATTCCCCGGATGCAGGATTTGGAAGTATGCAAACTGATTGATCGGGACTTGTTGCAAGGCGTGGTTTCAGTCTATGGTCTTTCGGATTCCCGGAAAAAGGAGATAGCTCGTCAATTATTCTACGAGTATCATCTGCCGGAACATCAAATCCGGCGCTGTTTAGTAATGTAGGTCGACGCGGAATTGGCCATCTGTGCGATCTGTTTGTCAACACGGTACTGGCATGTGCCATCCTTGGCCTTCAGTCGATGCATCGCCTGCCGTGTTGACGCGGGATTGGCCATCTGTGCGATCTGTTTGTCAACACGGCACTGGCATGTGCCCTTCATGCCTCCAGGCGGTGCTTCCGCTGCCGTGTTGAAACGGAATTGGCCATCTGTTCGCTTTGCTTGTCAATACGGTGCCGACATGTGCCCTCCTTGGCTTCCAGGCGGTGCTTCCGCTGCCGTGTTGACACGGAACCGGCCATCTGTACGCTCTGTTTGTCAACACGGTGCCGGCATGTGCCCTCCATGCCTTCCTGGCGGTGCTTCCCCTGCCGTGTTGACGCGGAACCAGTCCTTTGTGCGCTTTGCTTGTCAACACGGTGCTGGCATGTGCCATTCTTGGCTTCTAGGCGGTGCTTCCGCTGCCGTGTTGACGCGGAATCGGTCACATGTGCGCTCTGCTTGTCAACACGGCAAAGGTTTGTCAACACGGTGAAGATTCTGTACGGGAGGGGGAGGGGAGATGCTGAAATGAAAGGGGGAATGGGTGGGTTGGTGGGGGGGGAAGGGTTGACAGTCAAAGACTTGATGGGTTACAAATTGTTAGATAGGGGAAATGTGTGGAAAAAAAGTGTAAAAGGGATTGTTTATGATCATTTTAAACAGTAACTTTGCGTCCCTTTTTTGTGGATAATACCTAACCAATTTATATTACCACTAAGTTTATGAAAAAAGCAGTTTTTTGCCAAAGTTTCTTGGTGATGCTGTTTCTGCTAGGCACCGGTGATTTCGTCGGTGCGCAGCAGACGGTGTCAACGGGCGGGCAAACGGCGGTATCTACCCCTCAGAATGTGGTGAGGGGGCGCGTGGTTGACGCGAGCGGAGAACCTGTAATAGGCTCAGCAGTACTGATTGCCGGAACAACGCTCGGAACAAGTACCGATCTGGACGGTAATTTCACATTCCAGATTCCTGCGGGCTATGAAAACGCTTCGCTGGAAGTCAGCACGCTGGGCTATAAAACCGTCACGCTTCCCATCGACGGTCGCCCCTTCTACTCTGTCGTGGTAGAGGAAGAGTCCACTCTCCTGGAGGGAACGGTCGTGACGGCCCTCGGTATCCGCCGAGCCCAGAAAGCCCTTTCCTACAATGTGCAGGAAGTCAAGAGTGACGACATCCTCGCCAACAAGGACGCCAACTTCATCAACAGTCTCAACGGTAAGGTTGCGGGTCTTGTGATCAACGCTTCCTCCTCCGGTGTCGGTGGCGCCACCAAGGCCGTGATCCGCGGCTCCAAATCCATCCTCAAGAGCTCCAACGCCCTGTACGTGATTGACGGTGTGCCTATGTATGCCCTCAACCGCAATGCAGGTACTGAATTCGGCTCCAACGGCTACACCGATCCCATTGCCGACCTGAACCCCGAAGACATCGAGTCGATGTCGGTTCTGACCGGTGCCGCCGCAGCTGCCCTGTACGGTCAGGATGCAGCGAACGGTGCCATTGTCATCACCACCAAGAAAGGTGCTACTGACAAAACCACCCTTACCATCGCCAGCAACACGGAACTCTCCCAGGTAACCTTCCTCCCGAAGTTCCAGAACCGCTATGGCACCGGTGACTATCTCTCTTCTGAGGGATCCACCGTCTACAGCTGGGGCCGTAAACTGAACGACCTCTCCTACAGGGGTTACGAGCCCGCCAAGGACTATTTCAAGACGGGTGTAACGGCTACGGAGAGCGTTTCCTTCTCTACCGGCACGGAAAAGAACCAGACCTATCTGAGTGCAGCGGCCATCAATTCCCGCGGCGTGGTTCCCAACAACGCTTACAACCGCTACAACTTCAGCTTCCGTAATACAGCCAACTTCCTGGACGACAAACTTACCCTGGACCTCAGCTTCCAGTACGTAAAACAGGACGACCGCAATATGACCAACCAGGGTCTGTATAACAACCCGCTCACAAGCGCCTACCTGTTCCCTCGCGGCGATTCCTGGGAAGACATCTCCATGTTCGAGCGCTGGGACAACGCCCGCCAGATTTACACGCAGTACTGGCCCTCCGGCGAAGGCGGCATCGTGATGCAGAACCCTTACTGGATCAATTACAGAGACCTTCGCACCAATAAGAAGGACCGTTATATGGCATCTGCCGGCCTGTCCTGGAAGATTGCTTCCTGGATCAGTGCCACGGGCCGTGTCCGCATGGACAACAGCACCAACAAGTACGAAGAACGTTACTTCGCCACTACGAACCATCTCCTCACCGGCGGCTCCGACAAAGGTTACTATGGCCTGAACAACTTCCAGGACAAACAGATCTATGCCGACGCCATGCTGGACGTCCACAAAAACTTCGGCGAGAATGTGAACCTGCAGGCCAACTTCGGCGGCATCCTGGTAGACAACCGGAACGACGTGAACACGGTGGGCGGCGGTATCGGCAACGGTGAAAACGGTGTCGAGAACCTTCCCAACGTATTCAATGTATTCGCCATCGGCAATCCCGTTCCCGGCCAAAGCGGTTTCCACGACCAGACCCAGAGCGTCTTCGGAAGTGCCGAACTGGGCCTGATGGGTGCCTGGTATCTCACCCTCACCGCCCGTAACGACTGGGATTCCCGCTTGTTCGGCCCCGGTTCCGTGAAGCACTCCTTCTTCTATCCTTCCGTGGGTGTGTCCGGTGTCCTTTCCCAGGCCATCCGCATGCCCAAGGCCATTGAATTCCTGAAAGTCCGCGCATCCTGGGCTCAGGTAGGTTCCTCCTATCAGCGCTGGATCGCCAACCCGCTCCACGAGTGGGTGAACGACAAGCAGGCCTGGGCCACCCAGACAGTTTATCCTGTGAGCAACCTCAAGCCCGAAATGACCACCTCCTGGGAAGTGGGTCTGCAGTCCCGTTTCCTGGACGGCTTCAGCCTGGACCTGTCCTGGTATCTCACCCACACAAAGGACCAGACCTTCAACCCCGGAATCTCCTCAGGCTCCGGATACTCTGACATTTACATCCAGTCTGGTGATGTGAGAAACACCGGTTGGGAACTGGCCCTGGGCTACGAACACACTTGGGGCAAGTTCACATGGAGCAGCAACTATACTTTCTCCTCCAATACCAATAAGATCATCTCCCTGGCCAACAATGTGCAGAACCCTGTGACGGGCGAAACCTTCAGCGTTTCCAACTTGAACATGGGCGGTCTGGGCAATGCCCGCTTTATCCTTAAGGAAGGCGGCACCCTGGGCGATGTCTACTCCCGTGCCGACCTGGTGCGCGACAATAATGGCGCCGTATACGTAGATGTAGAAGGCGGTATCGCCACCCAGGCATTTACCAGCTTTGACGATTATATCAAGCTGGGCAGCGTGCTTCCCAAAGCCAACATGGGCTGGCGGAACGAGTTCAGGCTGGGCGGATTCACCGCATCGGCCCTGGTGCAGGCCCGTCTGGGCGGCATCGTATTCTCCCGCACACAGGCCATGATGGACCGCTTCGGCGTGTCCGAGGCTTCGGCCCTGGCCCGCGACAATGGCGGCGTAAAGGTTAACGGCACCGATGTGATCGATGCAAACCGCTGGTACTCAGCTATCGGCGGCGGTGATACCGTGCCTCAGTTCTATACTTATGACGCTACCAACGTCCGTCTCGCAGAGGCTGCCATCGGCTACACCATCCCTAAGAAGTGCTTCGGCAACCTGTTCGACCTTACCCTCCAGGTAGTGGGCCGAAACCTTCTGATGATCTACTGCAAAGCTCCTTTCGATCCGGAAGCCACCGCTACTACCACCAACAACTATTATCAGGGCATCGACTACTTCATGATGCCGGGTACCCGGAACGTCGGCTTCAATGTGCGTATCAACTTTGCCGGATCTTCCAAGAAAGCTTCTGCCGCCGCTCCCGCCTATGTGGCTCCTTACGTAGCACCCGAGGTGATTGTCAAGGAAGTCCCCGTGGAGGTTGTGAAAGAAGTTCCCGTAGAAGTGGTTAAGGAAGTTGTTGTTGCTCCTAAGGGCAACGTTTACCAGGAAGACATCATCTTCACCCTGGGCAAATCCGACATCACCCCCGACCAGGCCTTCAAACTGGGCCGCATCTATCAGACTCTTGATGCCTATCCCGATGCCACCATCGAGATTACCGGCTATGCAGACACTGCCACCGGTACGGCCGACATCAACCGCCGACTCTCTTCTGAACGCGTCCAGAACGTTTCCGCCAAACTGCAGGAAGCCGGTATCCCCGCCTCCCGCATCAAAGTGAACGTAGGCAAGGGCGATTGGGACGCCACCCAGTCTCCGGAAGCCAACCGCCGCGTAACAGTCAGTATCGTTAACAAATAATGATGCAAGTGACTATGAGAAAAAATATTTCAACTGTATTGGTCTTCGCCGCATCCCTGATGCTCCTGTCCTGCACCCGTAACTTCGAGCAGTACAACGGCAATCCTTATGGTGTAGCCAGCAAAGATATGTTCCGTGACGGTTATTCCCTCCGTGCAGCCCTGAGCGGCATGGCCAGCGCCGTCATCTCCACCGATGTGAACACCACCCAGTTCACAGAATGCCTGCAGGGTTGCCCCATGGCAGGATACATGGCCGAATCCCATCATAACTGGGAGAATACGGTGTCCAATTTCAACCCTACCGACAACTGGACCAACGTCCTTCTGTCCAGTGGACGTGTGATCCCCACCTTCTATGCCAGCTACGGCGAACTGAAGACCCTCTCGGACGATCCCGTGCTCCTCTCCATCGCCGATGTGATGAAGGTGGCCCTGATGCACCGTGTGGCCGACACTTACGGCCCCATCCCTTATACCCAGATCGGCCTGGAAGGTAAGATCCAGGTGTCCTATGACAGCCAGGAAGCAGCTTACAAAGCCATGCTTCAGGATCTTGACGCAGCCATCGAGGTGCTCTCCGCCAACCGTACAAACACGATCGACCCTTCTTCCGACGTGGTTTATCGCGGAAGCGTGGAAAAGTGGGCCAAGTTCGCCAACTCGCTGAAACTGCGCCTCGCAATGCGCATGGTGTATGCCGATGAGGCCACCGCCAAGAAAGCCGCGGAAGAGGTTGTCAACAGCGAAGTGGGTCCCTTCTCTTCCAATGCAGATAACGCTCTTTACAACGGTTTCAATGCGACGGCCAAGAATCCCTTCTATGTGAACCAGGTGGAATACAACGGCGGCGACACGATGGCCGCAGCCGATATCATCTGCTACATGAACGGCTACAACGATCCCCGTCGCGAAGCCTATTTCCTGCCCAGCAAGTTTGAAGGTGAACCCTATGTGGGCCTCCGTCATGGAATCATCATGCCCGCCGACGATGTGATGCACCAGTATTCGGCCATCAATATCGCCATGAACAGCCCCTTCGTATGGATGAACGCCGCCGAAGTCGCTTTCCTGAAAGCGGAAGCCGTGGCCGTGTTCGGCTTTGACATGGGTGGCACGGCAAAGGATTTCTATGAGCAGGGCATCCGCCTCTCCTTCGACCAGTGGGGCGTTTCCGGTGCCGATGCCTACATCCAGGATGCCACCAGCAAACCGTCCTCTTATGTGGATCCGATAGGAACCAACACCTACAACGGAACCCTTTCTACCATGACCATCGCTTGGGATGAAGAAGCCTCTGCAGAGCAGAAACAGGAAAAGATCCTCATCCAGAAATGGATCGCCAACTGGCTCCTGGGCCATGAAAGCTGGTCGGATATCCGTCGCACCGGTTACCCGCACATCCTGCCTGCCACCGAGGCCGGCAACAAGTCCAACGGGCTGGTGGATTCCGTGTTCGGTGCCCGTCGTCTGAAATATCCTTCCGATGAATATGTGAACAACGGTGATAACCTTGTCGCCGCCGTCTCTCTGCTGGGAGGTCCCGACGAAATGGCCACCCGTACCTGGTTCGACTGCAAAAACAAATAGGAGGATCCTCTATGAAAACATATATGAAATCCATTCTGGCTTTTGCCGCCGCCCTGCTTGCCCTTAGCTCCTGCAGCAAATGGACCGAGACCGAATCTCTTCCCTTTATCTACGAAACGCTCGAGAGCAAGAACCCCCAGTTGTACGAAGCCTATCTCTCCTCTGTGAGAGCCTATCACACCACTGAGCATCAGGTACTTATTGCCAAGTTCGACAATAAAGAGGCCGTCCCCTCCGGCCGTGCCGACCACCTGACCTGCCTTCCCGACAGCGTGGACTATGTGATTCTGAACAATCCCGCCGCAGTGAACGAAGTCATCCTCTCTGAGGTGGGTGAAATCCGGGAGAAGAAAGGCATCAAGTCCCTGATCAACGTCAGCTACGATGCCATCCGCAGCAATGTCGAAGGCAGCATCGCCTCCGAGATCGAAGCCATCGACGCCGAATTCGCCGCCCTGGACGAAGAAGCGCAGGCTGCCCGTGCGGAAGAATTCACCGCCCGCAAAGAGGAAGCTGCCGCCGTGGAGCGCTATCAGGAAATGGTAAAAACCCAGACGCAGGAAGCTCTTGCCCAGGCCGAAAAGACCGGCGTGGACGGTGTCAACTTCATTTTCAACGGCCCCAACCCGCTGGCCCTGAACGACGAGAAGAAAGCAAAGGAAACAGCCCGTCAGGAACCTTTCTTCACCCAGGTGAACGAATGGATGACGGCCCATCCGAATGCCCTTGTCTTCTTTGAAGGCACACCGGCGTTCGTGCTCATCGAAACTTCTGTCGTTGAAGCCGCCCGTTATATCATTGTTCCGGCCCTGTCGGTTATCAATGTGTCCGGCTTTGAATATGCTGTATCTCTCTCCATGGGCGAAGGTGTCCCCACAGACCGCTTTGTCATCGGAGTCACCGCCATCGACCTTACTGACCCTGCCAACACCAATGGCATCTTCGGTGAAGGTACCGCTATCGTCGGCGCTGCCAATTGGGCAGTTACCCCTATGCAGGCCTATCAGAAAGCCGGCATCTGCGTCGACCACGCCCAGTTTGACTACTACGACATCACCAATGTTTATTCCCAGATAAACGAGGCGATTTCCATTATGAATCCGTCACCTGCAAAATAAGGAGGACAGAATATGAAGAAAATCATCTATGCAGTTGCGTTGCTTTCGCTCACCCTGGTGTCCTGCCAAACCGAGAAGGACGCCATGGAACAGCACCCGTTCGGCAACAAGCTTTATATCAATACTGCCGCCGCCACCGAGGAAATCCTCGTCAAGGCCGGCGATGCAGACCCGGTCCGGACGCTGACCATCGGCACGGCAAAACCCCTGGACGAGCCTCTGAGCGGTGTCTTTGTGGCCGATCAGGCCTACGTAGAGAACTACAAGACCATCTACGGCGAACCCGACGTGCTCCCACTTTCCTATGACAACTGCGTCATCGAGAATCCCGAGGTGACCATCCCCGCCGGTTCCAATGTATCGGGCGCTGCCACGGTCTATTTCAATAATCTGAGTTCCCTGGACCGCGACCTGGTGTATGTGATGCCCATCGTGCTCAAAAACGTGACGGACATCAACGTAATCGCCCCGAAGACGGTCGTTTACTATGTGTTCAGAGGCGCCGCCCTGATCAATGTGGTCTGTAACATGACCGAAAACCGCGCTGCCGCTGAAAAATGGGCGACTCCGGAAAAGTTCACCAACATGACCACCTTCACTGCCGAAGCTCTGATCCGCCAGAACCAGGCCGGCCGTCTGATTTCTACCGTGATGGGCGTGGAAGGTCACTTCCTGCTCCGTATCGGTGACGCCGGCGTCCCGGACAACCAACTCCAGGTAGCCTCTTCCTCCAACCAGACCAACTCCAATATGCAACTCCAACTGGGCAAATGGACCCATATAGCCTGCGTATTCGATCATGGTTCCGTTACTGTGTATTTCGATGGCCGAAAGGTGCTGGACGGTGCCAATAGTGGCCGCAGCAGCGTTACCTGGGGTGCCTATGGTTCCGATAAAGGTGAAACCGGCGGCCGCTACTTCTGGCTGGGTTATTCCTACGCCGGCGACCGTTACCTGGACGGAGAAATGTCCGAAGTCCGTATCTGGGATCACTGCCTGACAGCCGACGAGATCAACGCTCCCAACCATTTCTATGTGGTGGATCCCAAATCCGAAGGCCTGATCGCTTATTGGAAGATGGACGACGGTGCCGGAACCACTTTGAAGGATTCCAGCCCCAACGGAAACGACCTCACCCTGGATAAAGAAACTACCTGGCCTAAAGTGGCCCTTCCCGAGAAATAATAAAAGGAGGAACAAAGATGAAAAAACACAATTCTATTGTATTGGTTCTTTGCGCAGGAATGCTCCTGTTCTCCTGTGAAAAGCCCATCGTGGTGGACCGCGTGGACGAAGGGGAATACGCCAATGTGACCACGCTCACCGCAACGCTGCGTGATGTTCCTACCCGTAGGACGAATGCCGTGGTGGAGCTCCGCCAGAATGCCTACCAAACCAGCGTAGCCATTTCACTGCCCCGTCCTGCCGGAAAGGGTGTGGATTTCAAACTGAGCTACGATGCTTCCTATCTTGAAAGCTACAATGCCCAGCATGAAACTTCTTTCGCCCTGTATCCCGAGTCCAAACTCTCCCTGCAGAACGACGGCGTAGTGGTGATGGCCCCGGATGAGACCACTTCCTACGAGTTGGGTCTCACGCTGGAACCCTTCGACGATAAAGAAGAGGCCACCTACGTGCTGCCCCTGAAACTCACCACCACCACCGACGGTGTCCAGGTTTCCGAAGAGTCGCACCTTGTGTACCTGGTCAAGAACATGAACTGGCAGTCTTCCGTTATCCGCAAGGAAGGGGAGAAGAAGATCATCTCCTGGATCGAGGTAAACAACACCAACCCGCTGAACATGCTTCAGTTCGAGACAGAGGACGGCCGTCTGCTCACAGACTATGTGGTCCTGTTTGCCTACAATATCAACTACAACCGCGAAACCGGCGAAGTTTATGTGTTCTCCAATCCGCAGTGCCAGTACATTCTGGACCACTACGATGAGGTGATCCGTCCGCTCCGCGAACGTGGCATCAAGGTGATCATCTCCATCCTGGGGAACCACGACGAATCCGGCCTCGCCCAGCTCAGCGACCTGGGTTGCCGTGAATTCGCCCGCAAGGTGGCTGCCGTCGTGAATGCCTATGGCTTCGACGGTGTAAACTATGATGATGAGTATTCCAACGCCCCGGATCTGTCCAATCCGCTCTTCGCACCCCATTCCGTGACACAGGGCAACCGCCTGTACTTCGAAACCAAGAAACTGCTTCCGGACAAGGAAATGGTTTCCTATCAGTACGGATCGGCCCTTGGCAACGCCCCTGTCGACGGGATCGACCCCTCCGAGTACATGGATATTTTCAACGGAGACTATGGCCGCAGGGCTGTTCCTTATGGCAATTCGTCGCTGTCGGCCTGCTCATATCAGTCTTCTGAGTTTGCCCGTGGCAACGCCCTCCCTTCGGAATCCGAGGCCGAAAACTTTGTCAATTCCGAATATGGTTTCTGGATGACCTTCTCCCTCTGGAATGCCCAGGGACGCCAGTCCGACTGGAACTACATGAATATCCTGGCCCAGAAGGTACTTGGCTCTCCTCTTAAGAAACCTGCCTACTATTATCCCGAGACCAAGTCTCTTGAGACCAAACCTATAACTTGGTAAAAGTATGAAAAAGATTGTTTATATACTGGCAGCTGCAGCCTTCGCGTTTGTAGCCTGCACCGGAAAGGACAATCCTTCCACTGATCCCGCCGAAGGCACCCCTTCGGAGGTAAAACTCTCCCAGGAGACCGTCGTCGCCGGTCCGGAAGGCGGATCTTATGACATTACCGTAACCTCTTCCGAACCTTGGCGCGTAGCCGGTTTCGCAGAGTGGATTACAATAGATACTGCCGAGGGACAGAGCGGCAGCGCCCTTAAACTCACCGTCGCCCCTAATGAAAGCACGGAAGCTAAGGAGGCCAACTTCAAGGTTTTTGCCGGCGATGCCGTCAAAGTCCTGCAGATCACTTCCAATCCTTCCTTTATGCTGGATCTGGTAAGCGACGAGAACGTATCCATTTCTTCCGACGCCGGTTCCTTCATGGTTTCCGTCATCAGCAATGCCACCCTGGACTGCCAGTTCAGCGAAGACTGGCTGAGCCTGGAGCGCACTTCCACCGCTTTCGGCAAGATCCTCTACGAAGTAAAGGTCGCCCGCTCCCAGGAGTTCAAGGCCCGCGAAGGGAAAATCACCATCTCTTCTGCCGATGTGGATCCCGTTGAGGTGACCGTGAGCCAGGCTCAGCGTGACACTGCGTTTGTAGTAGAAGGCGAGAGCATCGTCAAAGGACTGGAAGCCTTCGACCAGACCCTCACCATCCGCACCAACGTGGAAGATCTCAGCTATAGCCTCCCTTCCTGGCTTGCAGAAAGCTCTGCCTCGACGGCCGATAAGGACGAGTCCGGCCTCGGTACCCGCACCATCCAGGTGCATGCCGATGCCTGCGGCGGTTCCCGCGCCACTAACCTGGCGTTCCGCAGCGGTAACAAAACCATCGGCTCGGTTTACCTGAAGCAGCAGAACCCCAATCCCATCTATGCCCAGATCGAGGATGACGCCCTTGCCGGAGTCCTGGAAAATGCCGGTTGGGTCCTGAAAGATCCCACCACCGGCGAATGTGAAATCCTGGAAGCCGGTCTTTCCGGCACCAGCCTGAATGTGAACGACACGGGAGTGTCTTCCATCAGCGGCCTGGAAGTTTTCCCGGCCCTGGAAACGCTCACCATCGGCGGCAATACCCGCAGTGTCACCAAGATTGCGCTTGGCAGCAGCAAGATCTCCAGTATCAACTTCGACAATGGTCTTTATTTCACCAATTCGGAACTTGTCATTTCCGGTGAAAACATCAAGACCATTACCATGGATTGCTCCAGCTGGCAGCTCTATTACGACAAGCTGGCGACACTGGATGTGACGGGTTGCCCCGCCCTGGAAAAGCTGAGTGCTAACCGCACTTTTTACGGCTCTTCGCCTCTGCGTACTGTTTATATGACGGCAGCCCAGGCCGAATCCGTCGCCGTGACAGTGAGTTCAGCCACCCAGATTGTCATTAAGTAAAAAGCTATGAAAACAGCAGTTAAATATATTCTCGCGATGGCCGCTGTAGCGGCGGCCTTCGCTTCCTGCGCCAAGGAAGAGCCCATTGTGGGAACGCAGGACAAGGACGGGTTCTTCATCAACCGCACCGAGCTTTCCCTGAATAAGGGAACGACAGGGACCCTCACGGCCACGGTTACCCCTAAAGGTGCCGGAACCGTTACCTGGAGCTCCAGCGATGAAAGCATTGCTACCGTCCAGGATGGCGTAGTGACTGCCGTAGGTGGTGGCGAAGCCGTGATCTCTGCCAAATATGGCAGCCAGGAGCTCACCTGCAAGGTGTTCGTATCGGCCCTGGTAACTTCGGTTACCTTGGATCAGCATGCTGTGGATTTCACCAAAGGCGACACGCAGCAGCTCTCCTATGTCATTGGCCCTGAGGATGTGAATGTAGATTTGAATGTTACTTGGAGTTCCTCTGACGAGGCGGTCCTTACGGTCGATGAAAACGGCCTGGTGACTGCCGTCGGCGGTGGATCCGCATCCATCGCGGTTAGTGTGAACGGCGTTACCGACGTGTGCGAATTCTTCTCGCATTGCTATCCTACCGGCGTGGAAATCACCCCTGTTTCGGCCAGTGTGAATGTAAACCACACAACCCAGTTCACCGCCCGTCTTCTCCCGGAGGATGTGACCGAAGAGCTGGATTTCGAATGGTCTGTGGAAGATGCTTCGCTTGCCAGCGTGGATGAAAACGGTCTGGTTTCCGGCCTCTCTGCCGGTGAAACCAAAGTAATCGTGAAAGCCGGTGAGTTCAGCGCAGAGGCCGCCCTTACCGTGAAGCGGGAAATCAAGACCGTGAAGGTGAAACCCACAAGCGTGAATTACACCGATGGTGAAATCAGCTTCTCCTTCGGCCCCGGCTGTTACTTCTATAGCACCTACTATGGTATGGAAGTAGTTGCCTATTCCAACTTTACGGTCAGTGTTCCGGAAGGCTATCAGCTGGACAAGATTGAATTCTCTCCTACCTACAATGGCAACAGGGGCGATTTCACCGTGGATACGGGCAGCTACTCCCGTTCTAACTCGAAACATAGCTGGGAAGCTACCGAAAGCACTTCGTCTGTAACCTTCACCAACCCGAATGGCTTCGAATACGATATCCTTGAGTTCACTGTAACCTACGAGTAGTCGTTAATACTTTATTTGGAGATTCCGGCAGAGGCTCTGGTGCTTCTGCCGGAATTTTTCGTTATCTTTGTGACTTGGAATTTAATACGAACCAAATGAAAACTAAGATGATGTTATTGGCTGTTCTGGTGCTGGCTGTGACCGGCTGCAAGAACGGCGAAAGAGCCCTGGCGGAAAAACAGGCCGCCTTTGACCAGTGGAACGACGCCTTCGGCGAGAATTTCCAGAACCGTGCAGCGGCCCTGGAGGCGGACCAGGACGCCCTCCTGGCCTTCCGCGATTCGGCCATCACCGCCTTTACGGACTACAACCGTGCCGCCCTGGAGGAAAACCTGGACAATGTCATCGGCGTGTCGGCCCTGCAGAACCTGTACGGTTTCCTGGAGGACGACGAGGTCGCCGCTTATGTGGAGAAAATCACGGCTGATGTCCACGGCCAGGATTCCCTCTTCCTTGCCTCCCTCCGCGAGAGCATCGCCGCCAAGAAGCAGACGGCCGAAGGACAGATGTTCGCTGACTTTGAAGTGGACGGAGTCAAGTTCTCCGACTTCGTGGGCAAAGGAAAGTATGTCCTGGTGGACTTCTGGGCTTCCTGGTGCGGTCCATGCCGCGGGGAAATGCCCAACCTCCGCGCTGTCTACGACGAGTTCCACGGCCCTCAGTTCGACATGCTCTCCGTAGCGGTCTGGGACAAGCCGGAAGACACGGCCAAGGCTGCCGAAGAAGAGAAAATCGCCTGGAACCAGATTGTGAACGCCCAGAAAATCCCCACCGACCTGTATGGCATCGAGGGCATTCCGCACATCATCCTTTTCGGCCCTGACGGCACGATCCTCAAGCGCAACCTCCGCGGTGACGACATCCGCGAAGCCGTAGCCGAAGCCCTTGGACGTTAAAGAAAAAATAGCACTCTTTCCCCATTCCCCCGGCGTCTACCGTTATTACGACGCCGAGGGAAAGGTGATTTATGTGGGCAAGGCCAAAGACCTGCACAAGCGGGTGGCGCAGTACTTCGTCTCCCCGGAGCGCCTGAACACCAAAACCCGCATCCTGGTCTCCAAGATTGCCGACGCCCAGTTCTCCGTGGTGGATTCGGAGGCCGACGCCCTCCTCCTGGAGAACAACCTCATCAAGCAGTACAAGCCCAAGTACAATATCCTGCTGAAGGATTCGAAGACCTACCCCTGGATCTGCGTCACGGGTGACGATTTCCCCAAGGTTTTCATTACCCGCCGCCTCGAGAAGGGGAAGGGGAACCGTTACTTCGGCCCTTACAGCAGCGTCATGCATGCGCGGAACCTGGTGGATTTCTTCGGGGAAATCTACCAGCTGCGCACCTGCAACCTCAAAATCACCTCCGAGGCCATTCTGCGGCACAAATTCCGCCCCTGCCTGAACTTCCATATCGGCAAGTGCAAGGCGCCCTGCATCGGCAATGTCTCCAAAGAGGAGTACGGAGCCGCCATCGAGGAGATCGTGCACATCCTCAGCGGCCGCGGGGGCGAGGTGATCCGGCATTACAAGGCCCTCATGGCCGATGCGGCGGCCCGTCTGGATTTCGAACAGGCCCAGGAGTACAAGGACAAACTCCGGACGCTGGAGAAGCACTATGCCAAGAGCATCATCACCCAGGCGGCCGACACCGACGCCGACGTCTTCTCCCTGGTCTTCGACGGGGGAGAGGCCTTCGGCAATTTCCTGAGGATCCGCAGCGGCGCCATCGTGCAGTCGCTGAACCTGGGATTCCGCAGCCAGATCGAAGAGGACCAGGCCACCATGCTGTCCACCTTCATCGGCGAAATCGAGGACAAGTTCGGAGAACTGTCCCGCGAAGTGATCGTCCCTTTCCTCCCGGACGTGGAGATTCCGGGCGTGGAGTTCAGGATTCCCCAGCGCGGAGACAAGCTGGCGCTGCTGGAACTGTCGGCCAAGAATGCCAAGGAATTCCATTTCAACTCCATCAAGCAGCGGGAACACACGGACCCCGACGCGTTCCGCATGAGCGTGATGGAGGAGCTGCGGAAAGTCCTCGGCATGAAGGAACTGCCCACGCACATGGAGTGCTTCGACAACTCCAACATCCAGGGAACCAACCCTGTGGCTTCCTGCGTGGTATTCCGTAACGGGGAGCCTTCCAAGAAAGATTACCGGCGTTTCAAGATCAAGACCGTGATCGGCGCGAATGACTTTGCCTCCATGAAGGAAGTCGTAAACCGGCGCTACTCGCGTCTCCTTGCGGAAACGCCTGACGACCTGCCGCAGCTGATCGTCATCGACGGCGGCAAGGGGCAGCTGGAATTTGCCCATCAGGCCCTGGCGGAGCTGGGCATCCTGGACCGCGTGACGGTGGTGGGCCTTGCCAAGCGCCTGGAGGAGGTAATCCGGGTGGGGGATCCGTACCCCCTGTTCATCGACCGGAATTCCCAGGCGCTGAAAGTACTCCAGCACATCCGGGACGAGGCGCACCGCTTCGGCATCACCTTCCACCGGAACCTCCGTTCCAAGGCGGCCATCCAGAGCGCCCTCCGCGAAATCAAAGGCGTAGGCGAGAAGACCGAGCAGCGCCTCCTGATGCACTATGGCAGTGTCGCCCGTATCGCCGACGCTCCGCTGGAGGAACTGTCTGCCCTGGTGGGCGCCGAACTGGCAACAAGGATTCATGATTATTTGAACGAATGACAGAGAAACAATTCAATAAGTGGTTCAGCGCAGTGCTGATGGGCCTCATGGTGGTGGCGATTGCCATTACCACCGTTTTTAAACTGCAGGAGGCCGACGCCCGGACCCTGCTGATCCTGGTGGCCGCGACGGGATCCGTCATGGGCGTCGCGTCGTCGGTGCTCAGTGCCAACGGCATCATCTGGACCTTCGTCTTCGGCCTCCTGGACATTGTCTGCTGCCTCATCGTGGACGCGGACAACGGCATCTGGGGCGACTTCTCCATGCACCTTTTTTACCTCCTGCCCATGCAGATTATCGGCATCTGGCAGTGGCGCAGGCGCGGAGCGTCCGGCACGAAGCAGGAGGTGAAAGCCCGCAGGCTCACGGTCGGGCAGCGCTGGATGGTCGCCGGCGCCACCCTGGCAGGCCTTGCCGCCGTTTACGGCATCCTCTATGCCATTAAACTGCATACGGTGGACCCTGCCGACATCAACCGCACGCAGGTGGCCGCCGACGCCGCCCGTACCACCTTCAACATCGCCGGCCAGATCCTGATGTCGCTCGCTTTCTATGAGCAGTGGTACCTGTGGATCCTCGTGAACATCGCCTCTATCCTCCTCTGGGGCAGCACGATGCTGCAGAGCGCCGCCTCCAGCTATACGGTGGTGATGTTCATCAAATACTGCTTCTACCTGATCAATTCCCTGAACGGACTCCGGATTTGGTACAATCTTAGCAAAGAGGCGTCAGGACAAGTCGGCACAGACGCGCATTAGGGGCAATAATTTCATTATTAAAAAAATATTATTAACTTTGCACGTTATTTCGTAACGACAGAAGATAAAAAACGTAAACAATAAACTTAAAACCTAACATTATGACAAAGGAAGAAATCGTAAAGCAGGTCACGGACATCATCGTTGACAAGCTTGGTGTCGAGGAAAGCGCAGTTACTGAATCTGCCAGCTTCACCAATGACCTCGGCGCTGATTCCCTGGACACCGTGGAACTCCTGATGGAATTCGAGCGCGTGTTCGGCATCAAGATCCCGGACGAGGAAACCAGCGGTATCGCCACTGTCGGCGACGCCATCGCCAAAGTCGCTGAGAAAGTCGGCGAGTAATCTTTGGATTATCACCCCAAAAACCCGAGCCCTCAAGGCCCGGGTTTTTTCTTATTGGAAAAGCAACTGTTCCGTTTCGCTGTCGTACTGAATCCAGTTGGGTGCGGTAATCCAGTCTCCCAGCAGCAGAAGGCGGGCTCCGGCGACGGGCATGTCCTCCCGGGCGTGGTAGTGGCCGAAGATGAAATAGTCCACCGGCGTTGCGGCCTGGTAGGATTCGCAGAACCGGTACAGGGGTTCATCGGCCCCTTTGAAGGTGTAGGAGAGGTTTTTCCCGAGGCGGGAGCGTTTGCTCCAGCCGTTTCCCAGCCGGAAGGCCAGCCAGGGGTGCAGGGTGGAAAACAGGGCCTGCAGCACACGGTTGTGGAAGGCCCCGCGCATGAGCTTGTAGCCCCGCATGCCGGGTCCCAGGCCGTCCCCGTGCCCCAGGCAGAAGGTCCGCCGGCCGATGCTTACCCGGCAGGGCTGCACCAGCCGCACCATCCCCAGTTCCTCGAAGTAGCGGTACGTCCAGATGTCGTGGTTCCCCTGGAAGAAATAGACCTTCACGCCCCCGTCCATGAGCGAGAGGAGGGCGCTGAGCACGCGTACATAGCCTTTGGGCACCACGTCGCGGTACTCATACCAGAAATCCCAGATGTCGCCGAGAAGGTACAGCGCTTCGGTCCGGGAAGGGTCGATTCCTTTGAGAAACGCGGTAAAACGGGCCTCGCGGGCAGCGGGGTCGTTCACCTGGAGGCCCAGGTGCACGTCGGACACGAAATAGCTGAGAGGACGGGACACTAGGCAAGGATAAAGATAAGGGCGGCCACCACCAGGCAGTAGAGGGCAAACCACAGGAGTTTGGCCTTTTTCACAATGGCAATCATGACTTTACAGGCAAACAGCCCGCTGAGGAAGGCCGACACAAAGCCGATCAGGAGCGCTACAGTCCCCACGCCTCCGCCGGACGGCTCGCTGCCGACGGCGACTTTCAGCAGGTCCAGCGACTGTTCGCCGATGATGGGGATGAGCACCATCAGGAAGGAGAACTGGGCCATGGCGGAGCGTTTGACACCGGTTATCAGGCCCGTCGCGATGGTGCTGCCGCTGCGGGAGACACCGGGAATGACGGCAAAAGCCTGGGCCAGTCCTACAATGAAAGCCTGCCAGTAGGAAATCCCGTTCCGCTGGTCCTTGGCAACCGGCACCTTGAAACGCTTGCCGGCGCTGTCCGACACCCACAGGAGCGCGGCTGTGATGCACAGGCCTACGGCCACTTGTCTGAGCGACCCGCTGAAGAGGGCGTCCACCTGGTCTTTCAGCAGAAAGCCGACCAGGGCCACCGGGATCAGGGATACCAGGATTTTGCAGATGTAGTCGGTCTCGTCATTGTAACGGAACTGGAAAAAGCCCTTCAGCAGCTGCCAGATGACGCTCCAGAACACGACGATGGTCGCGAGTACCGTAGCCAGATGTACGGTGACGGTAAAGTCCAGGAAGCCTTCGCCGCTGGCACCCACCACCTCTTTGAAAATCATCAGATGGCCGGAACTGGAGACCGGCAGGAATTCCGTCAGGCCCTGGACGATGCCCAGGATAAATGCTTGCCACCAGTTCATACGCTATTCCTCCGTTTTTTCGGGGAACTTGCCCATGATGGCCACGATTTCCACGACGATGCCCGCCACGATGACGATGGGGGCGGCCACCAGGCGGCGCCAGTCGAACATGTCGTAATTGAAAACCTGCGGGTCGGAGGAACCGCCTCCGGACAGGAGCAGGAACCCGGCGGCCAGTACCGCCACGCCTGCAATCATCAGCCGGATATTCTTGGCTCCGAGAGCCATTTTATCATTGTTGTTTCCCATAATGCTAATATGCGTAGAGTTGGTCTCTGTTGTAGCCCACCATGCGGTTGACCACAAAACAGGTGCTTACCATGCAGATGACAACGCCGAAGGCCACCATCACGCCCATGACCACCAGCAGGGATTTCAGCGTGAAAATCTGGAACAGCTGCACGAATTCGTCGCGGAGGATGAACAGGGCGCCGACCATCAGCAGGATGGCGACCAGGGCGGCAAACAGGCCTTGGAAGGCCGCCCGGCCCACAAACGGGGCCCGGATGTACGCTTTGGTGGCACCCACCAGGTGCATGGTATAGATGCTGAACCGGCGGGAGAAAAGGTCCAGCCGGACGGTGTTGGCAATGAGGACGAACGAGATGAAGAGCAGCAGCCCCACCAGCACGGCGATGCCCAGCGAAATGCGCTGCAGGTTCTGGTTGAGGGCGTCCACCAGCGAAGTCTGGTAGACCACCTCTTCCACCAGGTCCGACGCGGCGAGGGCCTGCTTCACCACTTCCAGGCTGTCGGAGGAAACGTACTCCGCTTCCAGGTTCACGTCGATGGAAATGGGAACAGGGGCCGATTCGAACACGTCCAGGAAGTCCTGTCCCAGCATTCTGGACATTTCTTCCACGCCCTGGTCGCGGGAGACGTAGTGGGTGGAGCGGACGCCGGGGATGGCGGCTACTTTCCGCTCGTAGGCGAGGGCTTCTTCTTCTCCTACCTGCTGCTTGAGGAGGACGGAGACCTGGAGGTTTTCCTTGAAATAGTCGCTGACGGCACGGGCGTTCACCAGCAGAAGGGTTCCCACACCCACCAGAAGCAATACCATGGACAGGCTGATGACGGTGGAAATCCACGCACTGACAAGCCTGCGGCGCAAGGTTGAATTGTTCTTTGAAGAAGCCATAGCATACCTTAATTTCGCCCCAAAGTTACGGAACTCGCCGAAAAACTCAAAAAAAATTAGTAACTTTGTAAGTTAAAAGTATTTATTATGGGAGAACCTGTCAAGAAGATTCTGTTCGTCAACGCAGAGATGGAACCCTACCTGGGAGAGACCCGGATTTCCAAAATATGCCGGGAACTGCCCCAGGGTATACAGGAGCGCCATAAGGAAATCCGCGCCTTTATGCCCCGCTACGGTTGTATCAATGAACGGAAAAACCAGCTCCATGAAGTGATCCGCCTGTCCGGCATGAACATCATCATCTCGGATGTGGACCGTCCGCTTGTCATCAAAGTCGCCTCCATTGCGTCCGCCCGCATCCAGGTGTATTTCATTGACAACGAAGACTACTTCCGCCGCAAGCAAATCTACCGCGACGAGGATGGCACCTTCTTCCCCGACAATGGTGAACGGGCCATTTTCTTCGCCCGCGGTGTCCTGGAAACCGTCAAGAAACTGCGCTGGGCCCCGGACGTGATCCACTGCTCCGGCTGGATCTCCCACGTCCTTCCCCTCTACCTGAAGAAGGCCTACAAGGACGACCCCATCTTCTCCGGCGCCAAAGTGGTCCTCTCCCTGTTTGACGACACTCCCGCAGAATCTCTTTCCCCGGGATTTGCGAACACCATCCTTTACGGAGGCATCAAACCCAAGGACGCTCCTCTTCCGGAGCCCTGCAGCGGCATGGAACTTGCAAAATTAGCCGCTCAGTATGCCGATGGCATCATCCTCGGCAGCCCCGACGTTGACGCCTCCCTCCGGCAGTATTGCACGGAACTCGGCGTTCCCGTTCTCCCTTACCGGGAAGAAACCTTCGCCGACGGCAGCTACATGGACCAGTACAACGCATTTTACGACGACTTATTGAAATGAGAAAACTCCTAGTTCTGTGTCTCGGCGCAGCCCTCGTCCTTCCGGGCTGCGTGAAAGTAGACAACAGCCTCGGGAAAGGACTGGTGGACAAAAGTCTCCTGTTCGACACCTATACCGTTGAATTTCCCCTGGAAGAAATCCAGATGAAGCGCTCCGACGGCCTGTCCGGCTACTCGGACAGCCATCTGACCATCGGCGCCATCATGGATCCCATCTACGGTCTCACCACCCGCGAGGCGGCTTTCTGCCTGGTCCCCGCACTCGACACCCTCGACTTCGGGACCGACCCCAAAGCCGTGGATTTCACCATCTACTTCGAGGGGGACACCGTCTCCTGCAACAGGGACGACCAGGCCCGCATCCTGCAGAACATCTACGTCACCGCCCTGACGGAACCGATTCCCAGCAAGCATCTCAGCTGCACCTTCCCCATCTCCCATTCGAATCAGCTCATCACCAAGGGACTTCCCGTCTACAACGGCAGCGGCGCCCTTTCTTTCTCCTTCACCCAGGAGTATGCGCAGAAATACATCGATGCGCTGAAAACCATCGGCCCTTACCTTCGCAGTGACGACGACGAACTCGCCATCGACGACGAGCTCCTGTACGACGAATACCTGAAGCTGGTCCCGGGCATCCATATCCGCACGGACGTGCCCGGCGGCGTGGGCGGCCGTATCAACCTGTTCGACTTCTCCAGCCTGGAGGTCTCCAACAATTATTATGTCCGCAACAGCAACGTCGGACTGCTGAAGGTCAACAGCACCTGGGACGGCGTCAAGAAGGACTCCACCTTCCTGTTCTATCCGGGCGAGCCTGCCTTCGTGGATGAGGCCGATTACCTGGAACAGAATGCCAAGTTCTACCAGTACTGCTTCAACAGCTGCACGCATACCAAACCGGCATCGGCCGCTACCGACGTCATCTATGTGGAAGGCGGCGGCGGACTCAAGCCCGTCATCCTGGCCCGTGAACTGCAGGAAAAGACCAGTGCCGAGATTGCCCGCAGGGGCGGCACTCCGGAGAACGCCATCATCATCAAGGCGTCCATCGTCCTTCCGTTCGAAATGCCCTCCGACTACCAGGCCCTGAAATACTTCCCGTCGGTTCTGAGCCCCACCATCTGCAAAACTGCCAAAGACGCTGAGACGGACGAGGAATATCCCACGTTCGCCGGACTTACGGACGCCAGCGTGAGCACGGAGAACCAGGGCAGCATCGACCGCTCCAACCTGGTTTATTCCCCCGACATCACCTATCACCTCCAGGAACTCATGGAACGGGCCGACCTGGGCACCGCCACGGATGCCGACATCTGGCTCCTGACCGTCCATTCGGAGCAGGTGGCCAACGCCAACGGTTCCATGTATGACAACAGCTATTACCAGAACCTCCTGTACGCCAGCTACTACAACAGCCTTTACGGCGGCGGTTACGGCGGTTACGGTTACGGTGGATATGGTTACGGCGGCTACGGCGGTTACGGCTACAGCAACTACTACAATTACATGATGCTGGCCCAGATGATGGCTGCTTCCTCCCAGCAGACTTATTCCACCACGACGGAACTGGACATCAACCGCTACTATCAGGCCATCCTGTGCGGCCCTCAGTCGGAGCGGAAGCCCATTTTCCGCGTCACTTTCGCGATTCCGAAAGATTAATTGAAGTAACTCTCCGGCACATTCACTGCCGGAGGTTCTTCCCAGAAGACAGACCAGTACAGGTCCCGGAATTCTCCGCGTTGCCAGATCTGCACTAGCTCTTCCAGCTGGCGGTCTGCGCCGTCGGGGTCGTACTGGGCTTTGAGGGAATTGTCAAAGAGTTTGGCTACCCCCTGCCAGAAACCGGCGGCCACCCCGCTTTTGTAGTTTTTGATGATTTCGTAAGGCGTGATGCCGGTTTCCCGGTTGATGAGTTTCAGCAGCAGCGCGCCCTGGGAGATGGTCATGTCGCGCATGGGCTTTTCGAAATCCTTGAACAGCTGTTTCTGGATGGCCGATATGTAGCGCTCCTTGCGGATGAAGCCGTAGTGCTCCGCATTGAGGGTGCTGTCCACCTGGCGGACCAGGTGTCCGGATGCCTGGGCGTAGGGATATACGCGGGCAAAGCGCCAGACCAGTTTGTAGTAATCCCGCCAGGATTTCTCGCTCATGTGTTTTCCCCGGCCGAAAATGTAGATGGCGGGCAGTTTGTCGAGGTACGTGGTGTCTCCGTTCTCGACCTTCATGCGCATGTACCCGCCGGAGGATATGCCGTTCTCGCTGTTGACCTGGGCGTGGGCCATGGCTTCCTGACGCGCGCGAGCTTTTTCCATAGCGCGACGCACGTGCCCCTGCGCGCCCGCGTGAAGCGGTAGCATCAGAAGGAGCAGAAGCGCGATATGCAGGAATCTTTTCACGAGGGCAAAGTTAGCAAAAAAATCACCAATCCATCCGGGCCGTTTTTGCGACGGTCGAAAATGCGGGGAAGTTTTTTCGCACCAAGTCTGTAACTATCGTTAATCCGTGATAGTTATGTGTCAAAAACGGCGGTCGAAAATGTTGAAAAATCTTGTAAAAATATTTGGGGATTCGGAATTTTTTTGTAACTTTGCAATCCCGAAATTGGAGCAAAATGCACCCAACCAGCTGAGTTTCAATGAGTTAGGGATTAATAAGGAAATTTTAAAAACATTACAGCAATGTTACAGCCTAAAAGAACCAAATTCAGAAGGGAACAGAAAAACCGTATGAAGGGCAATTCCGGTCGCGGAAACCAGCTCGCATTCGGATCTTTCGGCCTCAAGAACCTTGAAAACTGCTGGCTCACTGCCCATCAGATCGAGGCTGCCCGTCAGGCTATCTCCCGCCGTATGAACCGTGAAGGTCAGATCTGGATCCGTGTCTTCCCCGTGAAGCCGTTCACCGCCAAGCCGCTGGATACCCGTATGGGTAAAGGTAAAGGCGACCCTCAGGGCTTCGTCGCTCCTATCACTCCGGGCCGTATCCTCTTCGAGGCTGAGGGTGTTTCCCTCGCCACCGCTAAAGAGGCCATGCGTCTTGCCGCCAACAAGCTTCCCGTTGCCACCAAATTCGTGGTCCGCAGGGATTATGTAGAAGAATAATCATTGGAGGAGAAGAAAATGAAAGTTACAGAAGTACGTGAAATGTCCATCGCCGATCTGCGCGACCGTATCGAGGTCGAAAAGAACAACCTGGACACCATGAAGCTCAATCACGCGATCTCTCCCCTGGAGGATACCTCCAAGATCAGAAAGACCCGTCAGGATATCGCCCGCATGATCACCATCCTGGCCGAAAAAGAGAAACAGCAGAACTAAAGCAACCGCAGTCTTATGGAAAGAAATCTTCGTAAGGAAAGAGTAGGTATCGTGGTCAGCAACAAGATGGACAAGACCATCGTCGTGGCCGTAGAAACGCACGAAAAGCACCCTATTTACGGCAAGTTCGTAAAGAAGACCACCAAGTTCGTTGCTGAGGACGCCAAGAACGAGTGCTCCGAAGGAGACACCGTCCGCATTATGGAAACCCGTCCTCTGAGCAAGACCAAGAACTGGAGATTAGTTGAAATCGTAGAAAAAGTCAAGTAGTTATGATACAGCAGGAATCACGTTTAACGGTTGCCGACAACAGCGGAGCTAAGGAAGTCCTCTGCATCCGCGTGCTGGGCGGTACCCGTCACCGTTATGCCACCATCGGCGAAACCATCGTCGTGACCGTCAAGAGCGCCATCCCCGGTGGCGAAATCAAGAAGGGCACCGTCACGAAGGCCGTGGTCGTGCGCACCAAGAAAGAAATCCGTCGTGCCGACGGTTCTTATATCCGTTTCGACGAGAACGCTTGCGTCCTCCTGAATGGCGCCGGCGAACTCCGCGGTACCCGTATCTTCGGCCCCGTGGCCCGCGAACTCCGCGAGAACTATATGAAAATCGTTTCCCTGGCTCCGGAAGTCCTTTAAAGAATAGAGAGTTATGAAAAAGTTCAATATCAAGAAAGGCGATACCGTGTATGTAAATGCCGGTAACGACAAGGGCAAGACCGGAAAAGTCCTCGAGGTGCTGCGCGGCAAGGATCGCGTCATCGTAGAAGGTGTCAACATGGTGTCCAAGCATACCAAACCCAACCCTAAGGCTCCCCAGGGCGGTATTATCAAACAGGAAGCAGGCATTCACATCTCCAACGTCCAGCTCATGGACGCCGCCGGCAAACCCACCCGGGTTGCCCACAAGGAAGTAGATGGCAAGAAAGTCCGCATCGCTAAAACAACCGGAGAGGAGATTAAGTAATTATGGCAAAGAAAGCAAACAAACCCGCAGAAGTCCAGGCACTTCCCAAGGGATATACCCCCGACCTCAAGAAGGTCTACAAGGAGGAAATCGTTCCCGCTCTCGTGAAGCAGTTCTCCTACACTACCGTAATGCAGGTCCCCAGGCTCGTCAAGATCACCCTCAATGAAGGTGTCGGCGACGCCACCCAGGACAAGAAACTGGTAGAGGAAGCCGCAGAGGAACTCTCCATCATCGCCGGTCAGAAGGCCGTCATCACCTCTTCCCGGAAGGATATCTCCAACTTCAAGCTCCGTAAGGGCATGCCCATCGGCGCCAAAGTCACCCTCCGCGACGTCCGCATGTACGAATTCCTCGAGCGCCTCATCCGTGTGGCTCTCCCCCGTATCCGCGACTTCAACGGTATTTCCGAGAAAATGGACGGTCAGGGCAACTACACCCTCGGCATCAAGGAGCAGATCATCTTCCCTGAAATCGAGATCGACAAGAACCCCCGTATCCACGGTGTGGAAATCACTTTCGTAACCACCGCCAAGACTGACGAAGAGGCTCACGCCCTTCTGAAAGCTTTCGGTCTTCCTTTCAAGAAACACAATAACTAATATAGTAGCATGGCAAAGGAATCAATGAAAGCACGCGAAGTTAAACGCGCGAAATTAGTTGCTAAGTACGCCGCCAAGCGGGCAGCCCTGAAAGAGGCCGGTGACTACGCCGCCCTGGACAAGCTCCCCAAGAACGCCAGCCCCGTACGTCTCCACAACCGCTGCTCCCTCACCGGTCGTCCCAAGGGTTATATGCGTGACTTCGGCCTCAGCCGTATCCAGTTCCGCGAAATGGCCTCCCAGGGCCTGATCCCCGGCGTCAAGAAGGCCAGCTGGTAGAAATATACCTTAACATTATAAACAATCGGATATCGGGCGCCCCAGCGACGCCGGTCCACAAAAAGACAAAAAAATGACTGATCCTATTGCAGATTATCTGACCAGAATCCGTAACGCTTACCTCGCCGGTAAGAAAGTGGTGGAAATCCCTGCTTCCAACATGAAGCTCGCCATCACCAAGATTCTGTGCGAAAAGGGCTACATCCTCAGCTACAAAGTGGTTGAGGGTACCCCGTACAACACCATCAAGATCGCCCTGAAGTATCATCCCGAGACCAAAGCCGCCGCTATCAAGAGCATCGTGCGCGTGAGCACCCCCGGTCTGCGCAAGTATGCCGACGTCGCCGGCATGCCCCGCGTCCTGAACGGTCTGGGTATCGCCATCCTCTCCACTTCCAAGGGCGTCATCACTGACAAAGAGGCCAAGGAGCTGAATGTCGGCGGTGAGGTTATTTGCTATGTATACTAATCATCAACGAACATTATGTCAAGAATCGGAAAATTACCTGTAGTCCTTCCGGCCGGTATCAAGGCAGAGCTCTTGGACGGTAATATCGTGAAGGTGAAAGGCCCCCTTGGCGAGATGTCCCAGAAAGTAGATGCGGATATCAAAGTCACCATCGAGGGAAATGAAATCAAATTCGAGCGTCCGAGCGACCTTCCCCGTTTCCGCTCCATGCACGGCCTGTACCGCGCCCTTGTCCACAACATGGTGGTGGGTGTGAGCGAAGGCTTCACCATCAAGCAGGAATTCGTGGGCGTAGGTTTCCGCGTGGCTGCACAGGGCCAGCTCCTCACCATGTCTCTGGGTTATTCCCACGACATCCAGATCATGCTCCCCAAGGAAGTCACCGCTGAAACCCCCCAGGTCCGCAAAGGTGAGAACCCCATTCTCATCCTTAAGAGCGCTGACAAGCAGCTGGTCGGCCAGATAGCCGCCAAGATCCGTTCGTTCCGCCGTCCTGAGCCTTATAAGGGCAAGGGTATCAAGTTTGCCGGTGAGCAGCTCCGCCGCAAGGCCGGTAAGACCGCTTCGGCCAAATAATTAGGAGGAAAGAGTTATGGCATTGAATAGAATTGAAAGAAGAAGACGGATTCACTATCGTATCCGCAAGCACGTAAACGGTACCGCCGAGCGTCCCCGCATGGTCGTATTCCGCTCCAACAAGCAGATCTACGTCCAGGTTATCAATGACCTCGAAGGCAAGACCCTCGTCTCTGCTGCCTCCAATGACAAGGCCCTCGCTGCCCAGACCAAAGGCAAGAGCGGAATCGAGGCTGCCGCAGTAGTCGGCAAAGCCATCGCTGAGCGCGCCCTCGCCGCCGGCATCAACCAGGTTGCATTTGACCGCGGAGGTTACCTCTTCCACGGCAGAGTTAAATCACTCGCAGACGCTGCCCGCGAAGGCGGCCTCGCTTTCTAATCATCGAGACTACTATGGCAAATTCAAATGTTAAAAGAGTAAAGACCTCTGACCTTGAGCTCAAGGACAGACTGGTAGCCATCAACCGTGTTACCAAGGTCACCAAAGGTGGTCGTCACTTCCGTTTCGCCGCCATTGTCGTCGTAGGCGATGAGAACGGTGTAGTCGGTTACGGACTGGGCAAGGCCAATGAAGTTACCGCTGCTATCGCCAAAGGCGTGGAAGACGCCAAGAAGAACCTGGTGAAGGTTCCCGTCATCAACACCACTATCCCCCACGAGCAGGTTTCCCGTTTCGGCGGCGCCGAGGTGTTCATGAAACCCGCTGCTCCCGGTACCGGTGTAAAGGCCGGCGGTGCTATGCGTGCCGTATTCGAGAGCGCCGGTGTCCAGAACGTTCTGGCCAAGAGCAAGGGCTCTTCCAACCCCCACAACCTGGTCAAGGCTACCATCGCCGCCCTCACCGAGATGCGCGACGCTTACACCGTGGCCGGCCTGCGTGGTGTTCCCATGAGCAAAGTGTTTAACGGTTAATTCGAGAGGAACTATGGCAAAGCTTAGAATTACCCAGGTTCGCTCCAAGAATGGAGAGACCAAGCGTCAGATCGCTAACCTCAAGACTCTCGGTATCCGCCGGATGCACCAGACGGTGGAGGTGGAAGACACTCCCATCACCCGTGGCATGCTTGCAAAAGTAGCCCATCTGGTTTCTTATGAAGTAATTGACTAAGGAGGATTAGAGATGAAACTTGAAAATCTGAAGCCCGCAAAGGGCGCTACCCATAACAGCAAGCGCGTCGGTCGTGGTCAGGGTTCCGGTAAGGGCGGCACTGCCACCCGTGGTACCAAAGGTGCCCAGGCCCGTGCCGGTTACGAGCACAAGGTCGGTTTCGAAGGCGGTCAGATGCCTATCCAGCGCCGTCTCCCGAAGTTCGGTTTCCGCAACCCTACCCGTGTAGCTTACAAAGGTGTGAACGTTTCCACCATCCAGGCCCTCAGCGAGAAGCTCGGCCTCAAGGAATTCGATGTGGATACCTTCATCGCCGCCGGAATCGCCTCCAAAGGCGAACTGGTGAAAGTGCTCGGCAATGGTGAGATTACCGCTGCTGTAGAGGTCAAGGCCAACGCCTTCTCCAAATCTGCTGTTACAAAGATCGAGGCTGCCGGAGGTAAAGCAACTGTTATCGAATAAACCTCGCCATGAAGAAGTTTATTGAAACCATTCGCAATATCTACAACATCGAAGAACTGCGCAAGCGGATCGGTTACACGATCCTGCTTGTGCTGGTTTACCGACTGGGCAGCTTCATCCTTCTCCCGGGCCTGGATCCCGAGATTCTGAAGGGTGGTATCAGCGGCACCCAGGAAGGTCTCGTCGGACTGCTGAACATGTTCTCCGGCGGCGCTTTCGGTAATGCCTCCATCTTCGCACTGGGTGTGATGCCGTACATCTCGGCATCCATCGTGGTCCAGCTTCTGGGCATGTTCGTTCCCGCCTTCCGCAAAATGCAGATGGAAGGTGAGAGCGGCCGTCGGAAGATGAACCAGATTACCCGCTACCTTACCGTGGCCATCCTGGCCATCCAGGGCCCTGCCTATGTGGCCGGCATGATTCCCGCCGCTGCCCGCACTGTCGCCTGGAGCCCCTTCTGGTTCAACCTGGTATCCACCGTCATCCTCATGGCCGGTTCCATGTTCGTGATGTGGCTGGGTGAAAGAATCACCGACCGGGGTATCGGCAATGGTATCTCCCTCATCATCATGATTGGTATCGTGGCCCGTCTGCCTTACGCCCTTGTGGCCGAGGCCGGCCAGAAGTTCACCGGCAACGGTGTCGGCGGTCCGCTCCTGTTCGTGGTCGAAATGGTCGTCTGGGTGCTCGTCATCCTGGCCGCCATCGCCCTGGTGCAGGCTGTCCGCAAAGTGCCCGTGCAGTATGCCAAGCGTGTGATCGGCAACAAGCAGTATGGTGGTGTGCGCCAGTACATTCCCCTCAAGGTGAATGCCGCCGGCGTTATGCCTATCATCTTTGCCCAGGCCCTGATGATGTTCCCTATGCTCCTTGGCCGCTATGATGCCACCCGTGGTATCGCCGCCGCCTTCTCGAGCTACACTTCCGTGTGGTACAACATCGTCTTCGGCCTCCTGGTTATCGTCTTCACGTACTTCTACACCGCCGTTACGGTGAACCCCACCATGATGGCTGAAGACATGAAGAAGAACGGCGGCTTCATCCCTGGCGTCAAGCCCGGCAAGAAGACAGCCGAATACCTGGACAGCATTATGACCAGAGTCACCCTCCCGGGTTCCATTTTCCTGGCCATTATCGCTTGTATGCCGGCTCTGGCCAACATCATGGGTGTGAACAACCAGTTCGCTTCCTTCTTCGGCGGCACCTCGCTGCTGATCCTGGTAGGCGTTGTCCTGGACACCCTCCAGCAGATCGAAAGCTATCTGCTGATGCGCCACTACGACGGACTCATGAAGACCGGACGCCTTACCGGCCGTTCCGGCATGTAATTTTTGAATGTATTATCGAATTTCGATATGATCAGGCCTAAGACTGAAGAAGAGATTGAATTGCTCCGGATCAACGGCGATCTGGTGTCAAGGACACTGGCCGAGGTCGGTAAACTGGTTGCCCCTGGTGTGACAACTGCGAAGTTGAACGAGGTGGCCGAGACCTTTATCCGTGACCACGGTGCCATTCCCTCTTTCAAAGGTTTTGACGGCTTCCCCGCAGCGCTCTGCATGAGCGTGAACGATGTGGTCGTGCACGGTTTTCCGTCCGACCGTCCCCTCGAAGAGGGTGACATCGTCTCCGTGGATTGCGGAACCCTGTATAAAGGCTACAACGGTGATTCGGCTTACACCTTCCCTGTCGGGGAGGTGGATGCCGAAACCCGGAAGCTCCTGGATGTCACCAAGGCATCCCTGTACAAGGGCATTGAAGCTGCCGTTGCGGGTGCCCGCACAGGCGATATCGGATACGCGGTGCAATCGTATGCGGAAAGTTTTGGTTTTTCCGTCGTCCGTGAGCTGGAAGGCCACGGCGTAGGCAAGCAGATGCACGAGGAGCCCGGCATCCCGAATTACGGGAGAAGGGGTCACGGCGCCCGCCTCGTAGACGGCATGACCATCTGTATCGAGCCGATGATTTGCGCAGGCGGCAGAGGTGTGTATCTTGCAAGAAATGGTTGGGCAGTACACACCGCCGACCACAAAAACGCGGCCCATTACGAGCTTACGGTTGTTGTCCGGAAAGGCCAGGCCCAACAGCTGTCGACATTCGACTACATTGAGAAAGATGGTTCCATTAAATTTTAAAGTGTTTTTTTAACGATGTCCAAACAAGTAGCTATCGAGCAGGACGGTACAGTGATTGAAACCCTCCCCAACGCAATGTTCCGCGTGGAGCTGGAAAACGGTCATGTCCTCCTCTGCAACATTTCAGGTAAGATGAGGATGAACTTTATCCATATCCTTCTCGGTGACCGGGTCAAA
>OCTW011257129.1_pt1 | contig 31511 bp, 32 predicted proteins | sample 1539671 | NCBI WGS metagenome assembly OCTW01 (sample SAMN02144230, study PRJEB22623) | gut metagenome | biome: sheep rumen | host: Ovis aries | place: New Zealand | reverse complement strand
GATTGGATTTGCTCAAGAGCATGACAGAGAGACAAGATATACAATTGTCTTTGAGAATGTTCCTGAACATGAAATAAAGATTGAAGATGGGACTGATAGACGAAACTCTGAAGTACCTCCACGAGAGAAGACAAAATCTGATTGATGGTAAGGTAAACTGCATACCAAGTCCATTTACAAGTTTCAGACAGGACTTTGTTGGAATTGAACAGGAGACTTACTACTGTGTAACAGCTAACCAGAAAGCGGCAAAGTCTCAATTTACATCTTTTATGTTCCTTTATACTCCAATCCTTTATGCATACGACCACCCCGATAAAGTAAGAGTAAGAATATTCTATGCCCCATTGGAAGAGTCAAAAAGAAAGGTAACAATGAGATTCATGCGTTATCTTTTGTATGTACATTCTGGATTTAAAATAAGAGTAACTCATCAAGAACTGACCTCAACACTTGAAGGCAACCCAATCAGTGAGGAAGTCCTCAATATTCTTGAATCAGAAGAATATAAAAAGATAATGGAATTCTTTGAAAGTCATGTAACTTTCTTGGAGGACCAAAACCCAACGGGATGCTACAAGGCTATAGTGAAATATGCTTGTGAACATGGAGAGAGAATAAAGCAGCCACTTACGATAATCGATGAGTTTGGAGAAACTAAAACAGTAGAGAAGATTGTAGGATACAAACCGCTTGACCCAGATGAATATGTAATTATCATTGCAGACCATGTTGGCCTACTACAAGAAGAGAGAGGGCTTGATAAAAGATTGACTATTAGAAAGTATTCTGAGTACATGATGGAGCTTAGGGATTATTATAGATATATCCCTGTAATAGTCCAGCAACAATCAAGTGAGGTTCAATCAATGGATGCTTTCAAACTTAATAGGATATCTCCAACTCCAGGAGCACTCGCGGATTGCAAGGACACTCGCTATGACGTGAATGTAATGCTCGGTCTAACAAATCCCTATGCTGCACACATTGCAACATATCCGGTAAGTGGAGGGTATGATATTACAAAACTGAGAGACCATCAGAGATTCCTTGAGGTTATGCTGACAAGAGATGGTACTGCAAACGCTATAAAGGCTCTTTATTTTGATGGTGCAGTGTCATATTTCAAAGAACTCCCCGGACCGAACAACCCAATATATGAGGAATATATGGAGAAAGTCTATGCTCTAATTGATAGGATTAAACAAGGAGCAAGACAAGCAGTAAGTATGCTATCATTCAGAAAAAAGAGAAAAACTAACTCGGATATTCAAGGATAATTACTATCTTTGAACTCCATAAACCTTAAAAACAAATGTCAAATTTAGTTGTTGTTTTAGGGCCGACTGGCTCAGGAAAATCAACCAGTATTAAGAATCTGGACCCAAAGGAAACTATGATTTTGTTTGTTGAATCAATCAACAAGCCACTGCCTTTCAAGGGAAGTAAAAAGTTGTACAACAAAGAGAACAAGAACTACTTTGGGTTAAAGGACTATTCTCAAATTATTTCATACATGGAGAGTGCTTCAAAGAATCTTCAGAATATACATAACATCATCATTGATGATGCCATTTACATTATGCGCACTGAGTTCTTTGATAGAGCAAGTGAAACTGGATATCAGAAATACAGTGAGCTGGCTGACCACTTCAGAAGAATTATTGCGAAAGGAACTACACTTCGTGATGACATCAATGTGTTCCTTATGCTCCATACTGATACCATCGAGGAGGATGGCAATATTGTTGGGTATAAGGCATCTACAGTTGGAAAGCTCCTTGACAAGATGTATAATCCGCTTGAAAGCGTGACTATTACACTATTTGCCCAGCCAAAATTTGATGATGATGGTACTCCTCAGTTTGGATTCTGGACAAAGAAACGTAAAATCGGGAATATAGAAATTCCTGCCAAGACTCCAGATGGAATGTTTGAGGAAGAGTTCATTCCCAATGACCTTGCTCTTGTAGTGAAAGCAATGAACGAATACTATGGCTAACTGTCTATACTACCTTGTATTATGGCCAGAAAGTCAGAAATGGTTGGAACAATCTGACCCAATCGAAGATGGTCTGGTCATTCCGGGAGAAAACCAGTCAGTATTCGTTGATAAAGACTTATATGAATATATAAATGGCACTTCAAGTGCCAAATAGTTAACTATTAAACCAAAAAACATTATGGCAAACGCAAATGCTAAACAAGTCGATGTCCTCGGTTTTGACCGTATGGAGATTGCAAATGTGCGCCGTGCTTACGGTGCTAACAAAGTCAACTACAGTAAGCTGAACAAGCTGTATGAAAAGGCTACAGAGCTTAAAACCAAGATTGATGCTACTAAGGAAGCAATCAAAGTCTGGGATGCTCCTGCACGTGCACTGGCTATGGAGAAGATTGGTGTTGAACTTTCCTCGGAGGAGATTCTCCTTGCTCACACCGACCCTGAGAGGTTCTTCCAGCTCCATCCTGAGCTTAAAAGAGAAAGCGAAGATACTGTGGCCCAGACTGAGGAGAGGTATGAGGATGATACAACACTCCATGAGGCCCCAGTCAGCGAAGAAGGACCTGAACTTTAATGTTAAACCAATCATAGTACTATGAAGAAAGGAATTTCCTTTATGGCCGTTGCAATGGGCCAAGAATCCAAAGAGATTGAAGTAAAACGACTTATTGGAATTGCAGCACCGGGAGTTGTCGCAGTGAATCCTACTCGTGAAGAGCTCAACAAGATTACGGGTAATGACTTCACTACTGAAGAAATCAAGTATGTGGGTGAAACCCAGACCAAGGACAAGGACAATAAGGATATCAATGTTCCTCAGATTCGCATTGATGTCCTGATGAAGACTGACCCTGAAATTGCTTGCAATAGTGGTCTCGAAGAGTTCATCCATGTGCCGTTCTTCATCAATAAGGCAGCTTCCTATTCATTCAAGAATGGAGAGACCAAGGTTCAGGTTATTGATAAGTATGGCCGTACTGCTTGGGTTGCTCCTGAACAAGCCAAGAATAAGGTTGTTCCTGAGTATATCATCAAGAATGGCCCTCGTGCTGGTCAGACCATGAAAGCAAACCTTGTCTCTGATTATCGCATTGCCTATCAGGGTGAGGAGGACCTTGTTAAGTTCATTATTGCCCTTCTGAACATCCCCCGTCCAGATGCTTGGAATCCTGAGAAGAAGGTCTTTGAGATGAAGACTGACCCTAAGGAGCTTGCCAAGAGCGAATGTCTGCTTGATAACATCAAGAGCTACTTTGAAGGGAATGTGAACGAAGTCAAGAAGGTCCTTGGTTTCCAGCCTAAGAATCGCCTTAAGCTCCTTATAGGTGTTCGCACTGCTCAGAATGGTGCTCAGTATCAGGCTATTTATACTCGTATGCCCCTTAAGCTGAGTGTCACCAACTACAAGATTTGGGAAGATGCTCTCAAAGAAGACAAGGCAGCTGGAAGGCATCCAAATGTTGAGTATCGTGTGTGCAACCTGACTGAGTTCAAGGTTGCTGCAACTAACTATGAGGAAACCAAGAGTGAGGAAGCCAATGACCCGTTTGCAGCAAGCAATGCTACCAGTGCTGCTGCAAGTGACCCGTTTGCTGGTGGTGAACCTCCGGTAGATACTGACCCATTCGAAATGTAATTAGCTATGGTAAGTCAGGGGATATACAACAGAGACAAGAATGATATACTTGCAAAGGTTTCAGAAGCGGAACTTGCAGCTATGTACATTCAAGGTTTGAAAGAAATTCCGGATGTTATTAAATCGCCACTTAGAAAAGACGAACATCCCTCATTTCGTGTATATTCCCCTGATGGAACCAAAGTTAAATACTATGACTATGCCACTGGTGAATCCGGTGGCATAGTTGATTTTATAATGAGACTGTTCAATTGCTCATTTACAGATGCTATTAGCCATATAGACAATGATTTAGCTCAATATAGAAAAGGAAAGCTCAACATAGCAGCATCACAATTCAGTGGAAAGATAAATGTAAGAGCAGATGTACCTGATTATTCCATAAGGACTCAGATGAGAGAATGGTGCGAAGAAGATTTTGAGTATTGGAGTTCTTATGGAGTACCGAAGGAATGGCTCTTACATGCTGACATTTATCCAGTATCCTATATTTTCATAGTATCTGAAACTGGATACATAAAGACTGTAAAAGCTGACCCTCTTGCATACACCTTCGTAGAGAGAAAAGATGGAAAGATAACTGAAAAAGTGTATCAGCCCCTAAACAAGGAAGGAATGAAGTGGAGAAGCGGGCATGATGGGTCAGTCTGGGATTTATGGACTAAATTGCCAGCAAGTGGAGAAGAGGTGATTATAACCTCATCAAGAAAAGATGCACTATGTATATGGGCACAATGTGGTATTCCATCAGTTTCTCTGCAAGGAGAAGCAATGAATATAAAACCACAAGTGATGGAAGAGCTGAAAGCAAGGTTTAAAAGAGTCTTTGTTTTATATGACAACGACTTTAATAAACCAAGAAATCATGGAAGAATTGATGGTACAAAGATAGCTAACCTATTCAACATAGAACAAATAGAAATTCCAGAAAGCTATAAAGCAAAAGACCCGTCTGACTTATATCACAAGTATGGAGCAAAAACAGTCAAGAATTTAATTTATTCACTAATAAGAAAACCACAACCCAAAAAACAATGAAAAGACAAGTTACCATTTATGAGTCTGCACTGAACGGCAAAATCACAGTGCTGAATGATGTTGAAGTATCTACTCTTGGAGAGCTCAAAGAACTCCTTCGTCAGAAGGGAATCAACTATTCAGGAATGGACTTCATTGAGGGAGTAACAAATACCAAGCTCCTCAATGATGAGTCCAGAATCCCTGAAAATATTCCATTCAAGGGAAAGGTCACCAACAATGTATTCATCAACATCCTAAAGAAAGAGTCAAAAATCAGCTCTGGCTGTGATTATGAGTCTATGAGCAGAAAGGACCTCCTTGCCATTGCCAAAGAATATGCTCAGGCTATCGCAGAGGCCTTTGGTAAGAACTTCACTCAGGTTAAATCCATTGACCTTATTCACTTCCTTGAAGAGAATGAGGCTAAGGAAGACAATGATGAGTGCAATGAGGAAGAGAAAAATGAGTGCTCTGACTATGTAGAAATTCCTCTTGTTGAGGCTGTAGTCACAATGATTAACACCCTTGGCATTGGTGATGCCGTTGTAGAGGCCCTTACTCAGCATAAGGAGGATACTGGTAAGTCAGAATTTACCGCTGAAGATATTGCAAAGTTTGTCAATCGGTAGTTTGACTGCAAAGTAACCGTAATCAAGGGGCTCCTGAATAAAGGGGCCCCTTTAATATTGCGTGCCTATGTCAAACATTAAGACTTTAATAAGAAAGCGAGCCTTTAGACTCTTCAAGATTGATAAAGCACTATCAAAAAGATTCTGTGAAACTTTGGAGCTGTTCGAGCAGCAATTTGGAGAAGACCATATAGACTTTGATATTTTCACTGCACAGGAAAGAAAACAAGAAGACTTACATACCTATTCGTCATATATCTCAGTTCAACAGTATTTCTTGTTATACTATGATGTTTGGAAGCATAACATAGTAATAAAGATTGACAAAGAAACTGTAAAGAATGAGCTTGGACTATCTACTGTAATATACGACTTATTTATAAAGCTGGAGTTTAAAAGAAGCGGAGCTCTTTGTTATGGGATTTATTACAAAAAAGCTACCTTTACAAAGAATCAGCTTTTGTCCCACTATATTCATTCACATTGTCCAAGATTGTATGCAAGTGATAGAATAGAATGGCAACATGTGTGCACAGGAAGTGGTCCAATCAATAACTCTATCACAGCATTAGCATATGCAGATACACCATTAGAGCGTTACTATGGATTTATAGCTGAGTTAAGGCAGATTGTACGGGTTGAATCTCTGCAAGGTGGTCCATATATCAAAATTGAAGATATTAATGGAACACTGAAAGAAAGAAAACTTGTAAATATGGTAACTTTAACCTTTACAAACAAGCAAAAGGAGTTTGTAAAGAGCTACATTCGTTCAAACAGGCTGAAGCTTGGAGTTATTAATGGCAAATTCTGCCTTGGATGTTCCTTTGTAGAGTGGCTTACTGACTTGACAGAATATGCAAAAGCTTGGGGTAAAGAGAATGACCAGTCAATATCCCTTGTTGATACAATAGTCAAGGATAACAAACTTTATCAAAAAGAAGAACAGTATGCTGATGAAACTATGTTAAGGCTTATAGGAAAGCCAGTTATTACCTTCAGAAACAAAGAATACCGTATCCAAGTAATTGATGATGATAGTGACGCCAAGACAAAAAAGCTAATTAATCCTGCCCAAGCAGCATCATTACTTTATCGCATACTAACAGTGTTAAATCAGAATTATGGAACAGAATAAACCAGCAGCAATGCTTCAAATAAAAGAAAAGAAAGTAAAGCATCCTGAGTTATTTAAGATAGTACTGTCAGAACAGCTTGAAACAAAGATAAGAACATATTGTGCATTGTCGCCTGAAAGAGAATGGAGTGGAGTCTTATTCTATAAGTTCGAAGGTACTTTCAAGGATGGCATTACCATCTTTGCAAATGATATGTATCTGATGGACCAAGGAACTGCTGCTCATACTGAATTTGATTTGAATGAACCAGATGCTGTCCATTATATGGTTATTGAAGGACTGACTGACCATTGTATTGGACTTATTCATTCACATAACCATATGGCCAGTTTCTTCAGTGGAGAAGATGCTTCAACATTACGCCAATACGGAACTGAAATGAATAATTTCGTGTCATTGGTTGTAAACAATGCTGGTCAGTATGTTGCAAGAGTTACAAGAAAATGCCAACTGAGTGGTACGAAAGTTACTACGATAAATGGAACTCTTGCATCTACATTATTCAATACTGATAAGCAAGAAAGTTCTCCAGTTCGTGGTCAAACAACTGAATCCTTGGAATCAACATACTTAGAGTATGTTGACCTTATTGTTGAACGTCCTACAGTCAATGCTGCTGATACATTAGTTCGATTTGGTGAAATCAATCACAAGTGTTCCACCAGTAAGGTTAGCCTGCCGAGTTTCACATTCAATAATACAAAGCAAAAAGAAGTTCAAGGTTCTCTTTGGGATGATTACTATGGGCCTGTAGGTAGTGTAGCATCAAACATTGAAAAAAATGAGATTGGCACTATTGACTGGAATAAACATGGTTACAAAGAATGGTTTACAAAGCTGCTTAATGGTAGTCCGTTCGACACTACAGTGCATGGCGTAAAGGAGCTTAGTGTTCGATACTTAAAAGCCTTTGAAACTGTGGAAAAGTTATCTGATTGGTTTGAAATGTGGTTTGACTATATGGCTTCCATTTATGATACAAGCTGGATTGATGATGATTGGGGAGATGGAGAAGAAGCACTTGCCTGTAAAGTAATGACAGACCTTGAAGACTACATTGACCCACAAGCTAACTTTGCAGAGGTTATGATTGACGTTATCAATAAGAGACTGTAGTATGAACGACTTTGAAGACATCGATGCTATGTTTGCTGAAGCATCGACAAGAGCAACTACTATACAAGGAACTACACAGTTAGATACACTGACTCCTGAAGAAGAGCAGGAACTTCGTGAATTTGCTTTGCAAAGAATGCGTGGTAACAATATACCCACAGAAACTCAGCAAGAACAGGAGACTACTAAAGAGCCTGAACCAGAACCTATTGAAACTCCAGTAGAAGAGATTCCAAAGGAAGAACAGCCAGTTATTGTGCCTGACTATTCTGCAGTAAGAGCTGAAACTTCAAGATTTTCCAGCGCAGAGTGGTTTAAGAAAGTACAAGAACAAGTGGTAATCCTTGCTGGAGTTGGAGGAATTGGTTCAAACATGGCCATTATTCTTGCAAAGCTTAATCCTAAAGCAATATACTTGTTTGATGGAGATACTGTAGAAGCTGCAAACCTGTCTGGACAATTTTATAGTGCAGACGATATTGGCAAGTTTAAGGTAGATGCTATTGCAGAAAGTATAGTTAAGTACACCAACTATTCTACTGTATTTGCTTGTCCAAGATTTTATCTGCCTGGAGAAGAAATTATCAGTGGAATAATGGTTTGTGGGTTTGATACTATGCAAGCAAGACACTCTTACTACAATGCTTGGAAACGTTATGTAGCTTCTCAACCAGAAGATAAGAAAAAGGAATGCTTGTTCATTGATGGAAGACTTACTGCAGACAAATTCCAAATACTCTGCATGACTGGAGAGGATGCTTACTATATGCAAGAGTATGAGAATAAATGGCTGTTCGAAGATTATGAAGCTGAGCGTACTGTCTGTTCATTTAAACAAACTGGTTATTTAGCAGATATGATTGGTGCATTTATGGTTAACTTACTTGTAAACTTCTGTGCAAATCTGTCAAATCCACAAAGACAAATGCCACTACCATTCCTGACAGAGTATGATTCAAACATTGTATATCTTAATACTTCTGTGTAATGAGAGACAATCCTTATGGTATCCTGAACTATATGTCAAATATTGACAGAGGGATTAAAATAGACCTTCAAAGTCTGGTTATACCCGGTCATACTGTAGTTGTACAAATGCCAATGCTTGATTATCCATATAATAAAGGCGATTGTATAGCTACAAAAGTTTATAAGGAGTATATCATAGACGGTGAAATCGAAGGAACACCACTACAAGTAATGAATACTCTGTACTTAAGGAGTAGGGATGCTTTGAGTTGTAACTTACTAAAAAAGAAAAAAGAAGGTAAGCATACACTGCTACTTGGAAGGAACATTGTTATTGTAGATGCAATGCCAGCATTACTATTTACTGAAGTGTATAACACTGATATAGAAGGAATGCAAAAAAGGATAGTAATGTCAGACACTGCATTTCTAACTGCGACCCCAACACTGAAATATATTCTCACAAAAATTATTCCAAGAGTGTTGTACAATAATAATGAAATAAAGCTAATACACTTACCAAATTGTGCAGTGTCTTCTGTGGACATAAGAAGGAGGATTAGTATGGACAAAATACAGCAGACCCTACTTGATAATTTTGATGAGTTATGAGCATACAAGAAGCTTTTGGGGATTGGGTAAACATTATTGGAGAACCTATTTTATTAAAGTACAGAAAGATGCTTCTTGACTGTGACTTGCGTGGAATACCTATTGAACCAGACTCATCAAGGGTATTTCACGCATTTCGTACAGTACAGCCAAATGATGTTAGGGCGGTAATACTTGGACAGGATTCATATCCTGATGGAAATGCCACTGGACTTGCTTTTGCAAATAATCCCTCTAAGGAGGGATTTAAAGGATTGAGCCCATCATTAAAAGTTATCAGAGAGAGCGTACTTTCTTTGGCAAATTCAAAGGATTTACCTATATTTGACCCTACACTTGAAAGTTGGGCAAAGCAGGGAATACTTCTTTTGAATAGTGCATTAACTGTAAGAAGGGGAAGTCCGGGAAGTCATCTTGCAGCATGGAAACCATTCATTGAAAGAGTGCTTGTAGCATTATCTGCACAGACAAATGCTTGTTTCTTGCTTTTTGGCAAAGTTGCTTGGGAATTCAAGTCTTGTATTTTTGACAATGCTCGTGGAGTATGGGAAGAGTACCATCCTGCCTACTATGCAAGAAACAATACGAAAATGCCCAACATGATTTGGAAAAACATGATTAAGTATGTTCAAGACAACTTCAATGAAACTCTAAAGCTTTATGACTGAGAACAAGAAAATCAAGAATGCTACTCCAACAACTGTGGATGGAATTGAAATGAAGTCCAAATCTGAAGTAATGGTGTACAAAGCTCTAAAAGAGTTTGGGTTCAGTCCAGAATATGAAGCTAAAACTTTTGTCATTATGGAAGGATTTTACCCAAAGGTGCCTTTTTATGACATTAGTCGTACTAGGCATAATAAGCTGAACAAAAAGAAGCTGCTAAGAGTAACATATACACCTGACTTCACTTTTGTTTATAACGGAATACTGATAATCATTGAAGTAAAAGGCTTCCAGAATGATGTGTATCCGTTAAAAAAGAAGTTGTTTAGAAAGCATCTTGAAACACTTGATTACCCAGCCATTTACGCAGAAATACATACCAAAAGGCAATTAAGAGAATTTATTCAAACACTGAAAGATGAATATCCGATATAAAGTTAATGGGATAGCAGTTAAGTTCGATGGTGAAAACTATGAAGAACTGTACAACCTATTAGACTCACAAGACCGTCTCCATTATGAAAATCTTGAAGCTTATAAGGCTGCGGCTCTATCAAGAAATAATAGACCAGCCGTAAGGCTTGCTGGTCAAGAGTGGCTTATTATAGAAACTGGACAGTACTTTGTTTCCATCGACGGGGTGGACATTGTTGTCAATGAACAAGACTTTAATGAAAATTTTGAATCTTATGAATAGCCTATACGACATAAGCTGGAAAGTAGATGAACCAACTTATAGGGCAGACCCTGCACTATCATACTCAACCCTTGCTAAGTATGAAAGAGAAGGAAGATTTAACTCTCTGCCTACTCTATTTGATAAGATTGAAACACCATCACTCACTTTTGGAAGTATGGTGGATACTCTTATTACAGGCTCTGAAGAGGAGTTTAGAGAGCAATTCATTGTAATTGATGACCCAGGCTTGTCTGACTCCTTGAAGGAGATTACACAGATTCTATATTCCCTCCACAAGGAAGATGGAAAAAGATTTGAAGAGCTTGAAGATGAAGAACTTGCAAGAGTTGGTAAGGAATGCAACTACTATGCTGGAGACAAATATGCCAATTATCGTGTCAAACAGATTAAGGAGAACTGTAAGCCCTACTACAACACACTCTGTATTGCAGAAGGAAAGAAGGTAGTCTCTCAGGAGGATGTTGAAGATGCAAGAAGATGTGTCCAAGCACTTAAGACTTGTGAGAGGACAGCTTTCTATTTTGCCGACAATGACCCGTTTGATACTACTATTCAGAGGTTCTATCAGCTAAAATTTAAGCATAGCTTTGAAGGAGTTAATTATCGTTGCATGATGGACCTTGCAGTAGTTGACAATATAAAGAAAACTATCCAACCAGTTGACTTAAAGACAAGCTCACACAATGAGTGGGAGTTTCCTCTATCATTCCAGAAGTACCTTTACCAATTACAAGGACGTTTGTACTGGCGTATTGTCCGTGCTTTGATGAATGAAGACCTGTTCTTCAAAGAATACAAGTTGCTTCCTTATAAGTTCATTGTTGTCAATAGGAAAAACTGCAAGCCAATGGTATGGGATTTTCCTCTAACAGAAACTATTGGAGAGATTAATATTACAACTCCTTCTGGATACATCATTACTTGGAGAGACCCGTTTGTCATTGGAAAGGAGTTAAGGTATTATCTTGATAATACTCCAGAGCTACCAATTGAGGCAAACAACCCAGACATTGTAGGCTGGCTTAAGACACATTAGTCATGGCACAAGAAAAGATTGCTATTCTTGACTTTTCTACTGGAGAAGTGTTTATATTTCCCATCTCGGAGAGGGAAGAATCTGAGCACTTCTTTAAAAGAAAAGGATTCAGAGAATCAGACATACAATGGATGAGAGGGAATATTAAAATTCACATAGAGAATGAAACTGAAAATTAAGTATATGCGAGTTAATAAAGACATTGACCCGCTTGCAGTAAATCCAAAGGGAGAGTGGATTGACTTGAGACTTGCAGAGAATGCACACCTCTCTCAAGGAGAATTCAAGCTCCTGTCTCTTGGTATAAGAATGCAAATTCCTGAAGGGTACGAAGTACATGTGTTGCCAAGAAGTGGAACCTTTAAGAATTTTAAATTGCTAATGGTCAATTCTGTGGGGATTATAGACCATACATACGCTGGACCTAATGATATTTGGAAATTTCCGGCACTTGCCATGGAAGCAGTTGGAATCATCAAGAATTCAAGAATCTGTCAATTCAGAATAGTACCAAGTCAGTTCGCTACAACAAAACAAAAGCAGGATTGGCTTATGTATGATGGGATTGAATTCATTGAAGAGGAGTGGCTTGACGGTACGGAAGAAAATAGGGGAGGATTTAGTTCAACAGGAGTAAATTAGTATGTGGGATATTATCTTAGTAATTACTACAGCACTTGTAGTATTTGGAGGACTTGGATTCATTGCTTGGCAATTTGATAAAGAACATAAAAGAAAAGAGGAGCTTGCCAAGAAGAATATGAGTTTCCTTGAGAGTTTGCACTTGACTGGACTTCCAATCATTACATTTCACAACAATGGCAAGCTAGTAAACATGGTTCTTGATACTGGCAGTAATGTATGCATCATTGACCAAAATACTTTGAAGGGATTAGACTATGAGGTCTCTGAATCTAAAAATCCGGGAGTCATTGGAGTTGCCGGAGAACATGGTGAAGGAGACTTAGTATGCCTTCCGTTAAAGTATAAGGAATATGAATTTGATTTTGAGTGTTGTGTAGTGGATATGAAAGGCACTGTGCAAGCCATGAAGAAAGAGTATGGTGTAACCATTCATGGACTTCTTGGAACTGGATTCTTTACAAAATACAAGTATATATTGGACTTCGATTCTATGGTGGCTTATTCACTTAAAAAAGATTAATTATGGAAGAAAAGGAACAATTTGAAGATTGGCAGCTTAGAATTAAGAAAGAAAGAGAAGAGTTGCTGAAGAAAGCTGAAAAGCTCAAGAACTTCATTGAAAACCCAGAGTCAAAAGCTAATTACAGGGAATGGAAAATGATGACAAAACAGTTGAGTGCTATGCGTGAGTATCTTGTTGTACTTACAGAAAGGTGTAAGTATTATGAGCTTATTGAACCCAGTATTCAAGATGTCTTAGCCACACTCTATCTTTAAGCTATGCTTTACCTTGTAACAAAACAGCAACAACTCTTTGAATCTGATTTGTACAAGGTCATTGACGAACAGAGCGCATTGGAGATGATGAAGAATTGGACTTTGGTTCAGTTTGATACTGAAACAAATGGTCGTAATGCAAGACTTTGTGACCTCCTTTGCGCCCAGTTTGGTAATGATAAGTTTGATGCAAGAATTATTGTTGATTGCAGTACAGTTGATATAAAGCTATTCAAAGACATCCTTGAATCAAAAAGAATCATAGGTCATAATCTCAAATTTGACCTTCAATTCCTTTACAATTATAGTATCATTCCTCGTAAGATTTATGATACTATGATTGCAGAACAAACTATGTATCTTGGTTATCCTGCTGGAATCAAGTCCTATTCGCTGAAAGCAGTTGCTTGGGAAAGACTCAAAATTGATATTGACAAGTCTATTCGAGGAGAAATTATCTGGAGAGGATTATCGCCGGAAGTTATACTTTATGCAGCTGGCGATGTTACTTATCTTGAAAAGATAATGTATAGTCAGATTGCAGAAGCAAAGCGTAAGGATTGTATGAAAGCATTGGAGCTTGAATGCAACGCAGTCCCTGCAATGGCTTACATGGAATGGTGTGGTATCAAACTTGACCAAGACAAGTGGAAAGCAAAAATGAAGAAAGACCAAGAGAATCTTAAAGCACGAAAAGAAGCTCTTGATGCTTTCCTCGTAGAGGACACCAGACTCCAAGAGTTTGTCTATATTGACAGGCAGGGTGACCTGTTTACTGGATTTGACCTTACTCCAAAATGCCTTATCAATTGGGACTCTTCACAGCAAGTAATTAAGGTAGCAAAGACTCTCGGATTTGACACTACTGTACAAGATAAAAAGACTGGAGAGGATAAGGATAGTGTCCTTGAAAAGACTCTTAAGATGCAAAAGGGTATCAATGATAAGTTCTTAAAACTGTACTTTGATTACAAGGAATCTTCAAAAGTTTGTTCTACTTATGGGCAAAGTCACCTCAATGCTATCAACCCAAAAACGGGTAGAATACATACCACCTTCAAGCAAATTGGTGCTTCATCAGGAAGGATGTCTTGTGGAAGTAAGCAGTCAGACACTGACCTTGCTAAAGCTCTTGGAATCTCTCCTTCAAAATGTACCTATCCGAATCTTCAGCAACTACCGGCAGATGAACCAACGAGGAGTTCATTCGTGGCACCTGAAGGACACTTAATGGTCTCAGCAGACTTTTCTGCAGAAGAAAGTCGCCTCGGTGCTGATATTTATCAAGATAAAGAATTCATTAAAGAGTTTACTGAAAGGTCAGGTGATATGCATAGTATGTTCGCTTGGGCCGTATTCAAAAAAGAATGTCAAGAGTGTGGATGCACAGGAGTTCAAGATGTAAAGAAGAAAGCACCTCAATGGAGAAAGGCAGTTAAGGCAGTTGAGTTTGCCTATATGTTTGGAGCAGCAGCACATACAATTAGTCAGGCAGCTAACTGTTCAGAAGAGCAAGCACAAGCATATATTGATGCTCTGGATAAGGAGTTTTATGGGGTGTCGTCATTTGCGAAGAGGGGAAGTAAGTTTGTCCGTGAACATGGCTATATTTTAATCTGTCCATATACAGGACATAAAATGTGGTGGTGGGATTGGAAGGAGTGGAAAGAAAGACAAGCATCTTTTACACCAGAGTTTTGGGAAGACTATCGAAGCTTTCACAAAGGCACTGGAGACTCAGTAGCTATAATGGTCAGGGAACACTTCCAAGCGGCTGGTAAATATGACCGTATGGCACGCAACTCTGTTACTCAAGGTACTGGGGCCATCATTATGAAAGAGGCTATTACTCAACTATTTAACTGGATTATTGAAAGTGATAATTTCGGTAAAGTCAATCTTTGTTGTTGTGTCCATGATGAAATAGTGTGTGACTTTCCAAAAGAACTTGAAGACTTTCCAAAAAGACTTGAAACAATTATGGAACAAGCCGCTGCAAAGTATTGCAAGTCATTACCTATTCCAGCCGAGGCATCTACGGGATTGTTCTGGATACACTAACTCATTCATACTATGGAATTTATTAATAAAGTTGAATTACAAGGATATGTCAGTTCCCCTTCATTTACTGATATTCAAGGCAAAAAAGTAGCAAGGTTTGCCCTTGCTACTGAGTATGCCTATAAGGTAGGTAATATGCCCGTAGTAGATACTACTTGGTTTTCTTGTACAGCATTTGAAGATGAGGACATTGACTTTTCAGCTCTTCAAGTTGGCAATACAGTCAATGTTACTGGCAGACTGAAAGAAAGAAGGTATGTAAATAAAGAAGGAACTGAAACAAGAGTGTTTGAAGTTATCTGTAAAACAGTTAAATTAGTAAAATAAAAAACTGATAATATGGAACAGATGAAAAGCCAGCCAATAGCTGATGATGCTATTCAGTGTCCTCAACAAGAGGAAGGTAAATGTTGTCAAGGAGAACCGGAATATAAGATTTGGGTACTTGACTATCGTGTATCTGGAGTAAGGGATTATAGGGGAATTGCTGTAGTTTCTGCAGAGGATGCTAATACTGCGATAAGACAATTTAAAGCAGACAGTATGCATAATGGTAACCCTAACAAAATTATTGTCAGAGAAGTACAGCAAGTTCCATTCCCTCTTGACCAGAGACTTTTATTTGAAACTTATGTGAAGATTGCAGAAGATGAGCGATAATAAAGAAATGGTCAATCATCCAGACCACTATAGAGGAGAAAATGGTATTGAAGCCATTGATGCTATTGAAGCTGCTTTAGGAAAAAGTGGAACTATAAGCTTTTGTCTTGGAAACGCTATTAAGTATCTGATGAGAGTGAGAAAAAAAGATGCTTTTATTCAAGACCTTAAGAAAGCCAAGTGGTATATTGATTATATATTGAATCAATTTAAAGAAGTTTAAGAGTAACTATGACATTTGAACAAGCACTACCCTATATTAAGGAAGGCAGAGTCTATACAAGACTTGAATGGAGCAACAAGGTAATATTCAGACAGAATAACAATAGTGTACTGGCTGATATTGTTCCCAAGATGTCCTCTCTTCCGCAGGAAGCAAAGAATCTTATAGCAAAAGAACAATTAGCTTCTATAACCTATGGTAATCAAGTAATTATGATGGGTACTAACACTGGAAACTGCAAAAACTATATTCCAGATTGGGAAGATATTTTTGCTGATGACTGGTGTTGGGTTGATAAAGCTGCTGACGATGTGTACTACCAATAGTATGGGTGGATACCCGCTTGGTGCTGATGAAGACCCGCGTGCCCCATGGCATGAAAAGGAGCCTGAAAAAATTAAACTAAAAGTTTGTGTTTCAGTTACTTACAGTAAGTCAGTTGAAGTTATAGTGCCGAAGTACTATGAAAGAGAAGACCTTATTGAAGCTGTGGAAGATTTGGGTATATTGCCTAATACTATCCTTAAGGAACATCAAGAAGAGCTTATTGAATCCAAGCAGGACAATACATGGCTGACAAATGGTCTTGATTTCAGTACTTTACAAGATGATATTAAAAGGCACGAACCTTGGCACGAAGATGAGCTTGAAGTAATTGAAGATAAGTTTATTTCACACAGTGTCTAATAAGCATACATACTGCTTTATCTACAATGATATTGATTACAACATTTGCTACATCTGGATTGAGGCAATTAATCTGGATGTAGCAAAAATTAAATTTAAAGATGAAGCAGAAGACTGTTTTAAGTTATTAGAAATACAAGAAACATTTAATTGGTAATGAGAAAATACAAAGTAACATACATTACAGTCAACGACACTATCAGCACAGTGATTCTTGAAGCAATGAATATGGCACACCTTGCTATGATCATTGTAGAGAAAATACATGACATGAAAGATAATAATGCTGACAATATCATAAAGACAGAACTTGCATGAAACTTATCAAACCTTATGTTGAACTTTTATCACAAGGTCCGGGACTTCAAGGTATTTATAACCAGATTGAGAGTGCTGGCAGAACTTGTTATAAGTCTGAGGTTAAGGGTGGTGAAAGTGCAAAAACTTTCGTAAACAACCTTATAATGAATGGTCATACAGCCATGCTTGAATTTGGCACTGTATATTTGACCTTTCCAATTACATTGTATGACTACAAAAGCAAGGTTGTAAAAGAGTACCACGGAGCACTAAAATACAAGAATAACCCTTATTCAAAAATATTCATAGTTGAGCAGGACAATAAAGCTTATGTGACCACTAACTTTAGGGTTATTGCAGAAAACAAGTGGGAAGATGACTTTAAATACCTCAGCTACGAGCCTACTGAATTTCATTACAAAAGGTACACTGCAAAGTTTATTATTTCAATTGGTATTGGAAGAGAGTTTCTAAGACATAGAAAGTTTAGTTTCGCCAATGAAAGCACCCGTCAATGGCGGCATTAACTAGTAATAGTTATTGAAAATTCAGTGAATTGCTGGAAAGCTAAAATTTAATATTTAAAATTTGTATAATTCAAATGTTTTTCGTATATATGCATTAGTTTAATAAAAATATAAAATATGAGAAAACTAATGTATAATATCGGAGATAAGTATGGTCATTGGACTATAATAGGAACGGCTGATACCAGAAATAAACACACTTGTGTTAAAGTACAATGTGATTGTGGCACTATTTCAGAAGTATCTCTTACTTGTTTATTCAAAGGAAAGACTACTCAATGTAAGAAATGTTCTGCTAGAAGTAAATTAAATAGAATTGAGATAGGAACACATATTAAACATTGGACAGTTCTTGAAGGACCTATATATCAAAATCATACTGCTTATTACAAAGTAAGATGTGATTGTGGTAAAGAACTCCTTAAATTACCAATAGAAATTTTAAATCCTAGTGGAAATTTTCAGTGTGCAAGCTGTGCACAAAAAGAAAATAAGTTAGAATCTATGATTGCTAATGGTATGATAGGAGATTTGGCACTAACTCAATATACTAAATTAAAGAAATCTGCTGAAAAAAGAAATTATGAATTTTCTGTGTCTATAGAATACCTATGGAACTTATATATTTCTCAAGGTAAGAGATGTAGTATTACAGGAGATTTAATACCTAATATTAGAGAGGCTTCTCTAGACAGAATAGATTCTAATCTTGGGTATATTGAGGGAAATGTACAATGGGTTACTTATAGAGCCAATGTAAGTAAACACACGATGACTATGAATGAATTATATGATTTTTGTAAAAAGGTATTAAATCATGCTAATCAGCAGCCAAGCATTGGCTTAACAACCAATGAAGGTTCAGAGACTAATAGTTGAAACTATGAAAATTAAAGTATATACCAAAGCGCCAGTATGGTGGACTAAAGAAGAATGGGGTATGACTTCAGAAGAAAGAGAAAAAGTAGGTATTAAATTAATTGACATAGAATATAATACTGACACGAGTACTGAACACCCTGTAAATCTATAGGGTGATGATATAGTCCGAGCTATATGGAAACATATAGAATTTAGAGATAAATAACTCTAAAGATAACAAATGTATTGCAACTACTCAAAAGATAGGGCAGGCAATCAATGCACCTTTATCATTCCCTCGTGGAGTGAAGTTAAAGAAGGTGAATATAAAGCACCATTCAAAGCTGATGAGGTTGACGAAAGAACTTTCATATTTGGCTATCAGTGCTATGAAGCTGAAAAATTCTACATGGATATGCTGGCTGCTGAAGCAAGGCCACAGCAAGCAAGAGAGGTCTTACCACTTTGTACCAAGTCAGAGCTGTGTATATGTGGATTTGAAGAGGATTGGAGACATTTCTTTGACCTGAGAATGAGAGGAACTACGGGAACTCCACATCCAGATGCACGATATATTGCCACTGAATGGTGGAAGTTATTACAGAAACAATTAGGAGTAGAACTTTAAAGACAAATAAAAATGCACGAATGGCATACAAATCAAAGTAAGAATATCCTAAGCCTAATTAACGAATTTACAGGCTTTGAATTTAATACGGATTACAGTGGAAGAGAGAAAGTTACAAGAGTTGAAGTAACAAATAGAGTATTTTCAGACCACGATGAAGTAATATCCTTTGTGACTAATAAGAGTTATGGTGGAAATACCGCATACTTAGCAGCTTTCACTTCTAAAAAGCTATCCAAAGGATATCAAAATGCTTTTGACAATTTCATTGTAAGGTATAAGGAGTATATTAACTTTAAACAAAACCTTACTATTAGTTACGGTAGAAAATCAAGTAAGGCTACTTGTCCTGATTGTGGGTCTTCTATAAGCCTGAAATATGGTAGCAGGTTTAAGGTTTGCCCTATTTGTGGAAGCAAGAAAATCATTTCTGATTCAAACTGGAAAATGCTTGATACAAAGATGCGGATGGTTGAAAAGGCTGCACAGCTCCTCAGCAAGGCAGCTGAGAAGAATGATGTGACCTTTGTTTGTGGTATAGAGTGGCACTGTTAAATAGTTTTATACTATGATTACTTATCTTTTGATATGCGCTTGTATTTGTGCTACAGTAATTACTTTATGGCTTACACTTGCATTTATTGGCACAATACTTAACGCTATAGACAGTACATTATGATGACAGTAGAAGAATGGAATGCCCTTTCACAGGACACAAAAGAAAGGCTTATCACAGCAGTATTTAACAATCAGTACCTCTCTATGAGAGCATCAAGGAATCCTGAAGAGGATGTACTAATTAAGGAGGTACTAAGTGTTACCACACTTGACGGAAATACTGCGTATGTAAATATCCATAAGAAGATTAAGATTCATTAGACTTACAGCAGCTAAAAGCTGCAATTAAGGTTAAACAAAAAAGGTAGGCAGGGGAAACCCTACCTACCTACCTTTTTTCTCAGTGTTTGTTATTTGCCCTTGTTATAAGCAATATTATCAAACACACTGTACACATAATCTTCAGTATCCATGTGAAGAAGCTGGTCTATCTGACCATAAAAGGGAACTGTGTTTTTTAGCACTTTAACTACATACTTATTTTTACCCTTATTTCTTCCAACAGAATATGTGTCTCCAAGTTCTCCAAGTCCTGTAACTGGATAGAGCAAGCCATTAACAGTCTTAATAAAAGCAAATGGTGTTTGGGCAAGCGTTGTACCTTCCTTTACAACACCACCAGTTACCCCCGGAATTGGAGGAATGGAAGCCTCCTCATCCATAATAAGCCTTCTAATCTGATATATCAAGAATCTGTAAAGGCCCTTACCCTTATGGTCCTTAGGGTCTCCCATAGCGGCGGAAAGTCCAAGGAGTCCAGCAAAGCAAACAAGCTCTGAAATTGCTCTTGTTACATTATTCTTCTGAGTATTATCAAGCTGGTCCCACCTGCAATTAGCTTCAATGTTAAGCTTGAGAAGGTCAGAAACCCAAGATTTCATCATCTTGTAAACAGTGTTATAATAGCCTTCCTGCCAAGTTCTCGTAGTACCATCAAAATATCTCCCACGATACCTTCTTGAGTAGTGCTCAACCATCCATTGCTTGAATTGCATAGCAGCACGGCCCATCATAAACCTATGGATAGTTCCCTTATCTTCAGTATTCATAGAGCCATGAGTCTTCTGATTGATAAGCCTTATCTTACCTTGAACTTTTTCAAGGTACTCATCAGTAATGGCAGAACCATCCAGCATTGTAGCTCCTTCCTTTATAATAAGCTTTGCATTCTTGCCATCAGCTTCCATTTCTCTATCAAACACGTCGTAAAGAGAAACTTGTTTTCCGTTAAGAAGTACCTTCTCATTACAAAGAACAGCATACATATTGTGAAGATGAATAAGAGATTCACCAGCACTGTATAGTCCCATCCAGTTGAACCCTCCTATCAATTTTTTTACTCCAGAGTAGTAACGCTTTTCACCAAGCTCACTATACACCTCTTGTAGAGGGTCAAATTTCCTTTCAAGTAAATGTCCAAGAGTACCAGTAGTATTAGCAAGATGGTCCATTACAGTGCCAAGCCTTACTCCTTGACCAAACATAATAGCGTCTGCTCTTACATAGTCTTTAAGTGTATAGAACTCTGCTTGGTCTGTTGGATGTCCTCTTCTAAGTTTTTGGGTACTTCCGGAAATGCCTTCAAACATCATCTGATATTCGCCAACCAGCCAGTTTGAGACAGCACCTTTGACATTAACTGAAAGGGCAGTTACGGATGTATATCCAAGAAGTCCACGAACTGCAAGTTGGAGTTTCCTCAACACGCTATCCTCAGAGCCAAGAGCAATTTGCTCATTATAGATGTGCTTAGCTACAAATCCATCAACAATAGATGCTGTAGTTGTCTTCTCAGCATTTTTTCTAAGCACCTTACCAACCATTACCTGACCCCACTTAACAAGGTCAATCCTCTTTTTACCATTAGCATCCCTGTCACTGATTGGTCTATATTTAAGGTAGTCAGCCATATTCTCAACTACCTCTCTTACTCCAACAACACCATCATTCTCCCCAGCAGTCCTTTCTTGTGAACCATTAATAACTGCATAATTAGCTGCAATAGCACCAAGAGACTGAACTGCGCCAGAGAAATCCATAAGAAGGTCTGACTGGTCTCTGAGAGGATTGATAAAATAGATGGGAACTTGTCTGAGAATAGTGTCATCATAACTACTATAAGCTCTTGCGGAATCTCTCTCACCTATAATGCCACCTTCAACAAAAGTAGTATCATCCTCTTTTTGTTTCATAAAGTTCATCCTATTAAGGATGTTCTTTGCTACTTGCTTTGCAGTAAGACCTCTTCTCTTTCCTTCAGTAACAATATCAACCCAAGAAGCTCTCCTCTGAGGAGGAAGATACTGTTTTTGAGCATAAGAAGGAAGAAGTGTACCAACCTCTCCCTTGATTTGCATCATAGTATAGTAATACTGCCTTTGAGCATCAGTCATTGAGTTCTCAAAGTCACTATAATTTTCGTAAATATCATAGTCATGATTAGGTACTCTTTCAGTTCTACCAGACTTTGCATCAACAACTTCTTCAATGGTGTGCTCATTCATCCATCTCTCCATCTCATCATTGAATGCAAAGCCTGTTATTTCTGCTCGCCTAAGATTGCTTTCCATTGCAGCCTTATCTTTCTCAAAGGCTTCATAGTCGTGGTTACTATAAACACGATACTCAGTATCCTCTACAACATAAGCCTCATTAGGTATTCTTCTACCATTGCCATCTTCTCTTGTATGAGCCTGATACCAAGCACTATAAGCATTGTAAAAGTCAGTACCAGCGTATCCCGCTTCTCTTAGTCTCTTCTTTTCAGCCTCACTATCAGCTTTAAAGGTTTCCCAGTCAGTTCTTGACTTTTGGATAGTCTGATACATAAAGTGTGTATCTCCCTTATTACCATCCTTGGAGTCCTTATAAGCCCTATTAGCCTGCTCAATTCTTGCTGCAAACTCACTTGCAATCCTATCTCTCTTTCTTTGAGCATCACGAATTACAGTACCAAGAGAAGCTACAATAGGGTCTGATACTCTCTCACAAGAGTAAAGGAAATCCATAAGTGAACTATCAGCAGCACCCATCTTTACAAGCTGGGCAATAGGAACACCATTAGCAGTATCACTACCAAGAATCTCCTGTGCAACTGTAAGAGTAAGGTCCTCCTGCATTTCTTCGATGAGAACTTTCTGTCTGTCCATTCTCTTTGCAATTTCCTCAGCAATGTCTTTCAGCTGAGAAAGTTCATCATTGGACATATTCTCATCTATAAGAAGGGTCTCTGCACTCCTCAGGGCCTGAACAATAACATTGTATCCATCCCTGAATGTGGTTGCCTTTGAAAGGGCCTTACCCATTGCAATAGAATATTCCATAGCATTACCATTATCAGAAACTGACTTAAGCATATTGCTAATGGTAATGGAATATCTATTAGCCTTGCTCAAAAAACCAAGAAGTCCAGCATAGTATTTCTTATTGGCAAGTTCTCTGGTAAGTTGGTCAAGAGTCTTTTCAACTTCAAGTCCCTCTCCAACACGACCTTCTTGTTTTTGAAGATATCTGAGTTGCCTCTGCAAGGTAAGTACAGCCTCAGCAGTTGCATCTGATAGTCTCTTAATAGTCTTATCAGTTCTTACAATGATAGTGTGGTTAATTTCAAAGTCCTTGTCAAGTCTTGTAAGAGTAGCTTCGATAGCAGCACTTTCTGAATCAGCATGAAAGTCATTTACAGCAACTTTAACATCATTATAAATGGTATCAAACTTACTGTTATTGATTGTTTTAGCCTCGTTTAATGCATTGGTTACAAGGTCTTTTATGCTTTGTGCATAGTTACCAGATGGATTATGAAGGATATCATACATCTTTTCAGCCATTTCAACCTTATCTCCCCAACCTCTTGTAGAAAGGGCTTGGAGTTTTGCTGACCCCTCACCAGTATAAAGAAGCATCTCAATGTCCTTTTCAGAGAGAGAATCAGGACTTCTTCTCCTTAAATCATATACATACTGAAGAAACCTGTTAATATCCATGGGATTGACAAGCTCTGGAAATGCTGAAGCAAGAGCATCAGCATCAATACCAGCGTTTCTCAATCCATTCTGAAGAGTCTGCCACCCTACAAGAGCACCAGCAACCTCACCTTGCCATACTTGGGTTCTTGAATCCTTCTTGTCGGCAACAACAGTAAATACATCACCCCGCTTTACAACTTTGGCAACATGGCCAACCTCGCTATCATTGATTTGTTTGGCTTTGTTGTATGCATCCACTGCAGAAAAGCTGACTCTCTCACCCATATTGTCAACAATACCGTACTTGTTCTCAATCCTCGAAAGAGAGAATCCTTGTGCTTTCTGTATTTCTGACACATTGAAAAACTTGTATATGTCAGTAGCACTATGCTCTCCTTGATTATTCCTCTGATAGTGTTGAGCATCCATCTGGGCAGCAGCATTACTTGCCTTATACTTTGCATACAGGTAGTTTGCAAGAGGTCTTTCGACATGCATGTCAATAAGACCTACATACATTTCGCTTGGCTCACCGTTAATTTCTGGTACGAAAGTACAGTTATTCTTTTTTCTCCTTGCCATATTAACAGAAGTCCTCTAAAATTTCATCAAATTTATCCTTATTTACAGTAATATCCAAATCCTTATTTGCTCTATCAAAGGACTCCTCATTACTTGTTTCTTGTCTTTCCTGAGTACTCTCAGTGTCATAAGCTGTCTGATAGAAATCAACAAGTTCCTTTGTTTGCTCCTCTACAGTAGGCTGGTCAGTATTAGGGTCATCAACCTTTTCTTCAAGGTGGTCAGAATCTTGAATTTCAAGAGTACCTCTTTGAGGATTATCAAACGGACTTACTGTTGCGTTAGTTTCATACATTTCAAGATACTCACCATTATTACCAAGAGGGTCAATCTTCTTATAAAGAACTGACTTGTCACCTATACTTGCAAGTCTATACAAGTAGTTCTTCCCATCAACTGTAGTTCTGATATAGGTAGGAGTATTGTAGATATACTTCTTTTCTATTTGAACTGTATCAGCATTGGGATTGAGTTTCAGGTTTACAGGAGTAACAAGGTCATTGTTCATCCAGTTGTTTCTAACCCATTGGTCAATAACAGTAGCTCCATCTACGGTAGGAATCTTTGAATATGCTTCAATGTAACCTTGAATCTTCTCCTTGACTTGAATTGGCACAAGTCCCATAAAGGTCTTAGGATTGAATCCGATTCCACCTCTGAAGAAATTGTACACAAAGAGCTGATGTGAAAGTTCTGGGTCTTGCTTTTCAAGTTGAATCCACCCAGCACTCAAGGCATCCTTTTCAGATTGCTCCATACCAGTAGTTTCAATCTTCAAAGCATACCTGTCAGGCTCACCTTCCTTTGAGATAAGAGTAGGCTGAATAGCTTGAATAAGAGGGTTATTTCTAAACCTTTCTTGTGATTTATAGTCAGCTTTTACATACTCTTTAACAAAGTTTTGAGCATAGTTCTTAAGCCAAGAGGACTTTACTACACCACTTTGAATAAGGATATATGACTGGAAGAAATCAGCTAAGCTACTCAGAAGCTTCTCTTTATTATAAAGAGAGAACTCAATATCTTCAGGAACTGCTGCAAGGACATCATTGAATGAGTCTGATGCAGTAGTAAATCCTAAATCTTTAAAGAGCTGCTTTACAATTTCGTATGAACGGTAGAAAGCTCTAAGAGAAGGTATATCAGTAAACACCATTTCTCTGTCCACAGTATCATAGTCTTCAAACCTTTCAATTACTCCAGCCAAGAGCATTCTATCAAGATTATTCCTATTTACTTGAACATCAAGTACATAGCTACCCTCACCCTCAAACTCTCCAACATTGACAACATTTCCATCAATATCCTTATAACTGTCCTTAAACCTTATGATTCCATCCATAGAGATTTCAGGACCAAGCTTTCTATCAGATGCAATAGTATTGATATGCAAAGGTCCTGGAGCTGAGGTTACTGAATTAAGTCTCGAAAGGTCAGTAAGAGGCTGAGCTTTCTGTGAAAGCTTAGACAGCTGATATACAGCATTGAGAATCTTATAGACAATCTGGTCAGCTTGCTTAGCCTTTTCCTCATTGCCTTCTCTAATCTTACCAGTAATAGCCCAAATCATTTCCTTCTTAGTAAGGTCTTGATTCTTAAGAGGACTATCCTTTCCTATCCAGTCTTTTTTCTCAAGGTCTCTGAGTGCTTTTCTAACCTCCTTATCAAAAGAAGTTTTTTCTGACAAAGACTTTCTTCTATAAACATCAAGCACATCACTGACTGCCTTGCTTGAAAGAAGGAGTGAAGCAGTATCAAAGTCAAGACCAAGCCTCAATGCGGTGTTAAGGACATTGATAGTCTCTTTATTGATATTCATAAAGTTAAGCACAGGGTCTTTCACAGCATCAGCAGATGCTCCAACAAGAGAACCAAGATGCTTACCTACAAGAGTGACACCATTTCTGTCATATTTGACATCATAATGCATGGCCCCACTGAACTCCATACCGTCAATACTAAATGGAGAATCAACAAGAATACCATAGTTCCTACCCTCAAACATGGCATGAGCACTTTTTGCCACAGCGAAAATTCCAAGTATTTGGCCAGCAACAGCATTTTGCTTATAGAACTGAGTTTGAACATCAAAGTCCATAAGATTCTTAGAGGTGAAAACAAGGTCTTTGATAGCACTGGTTTTCATCTTCTCAAGCTCACTCCAAGAATACCCAAGCCTATTGGCAGCAACCATATAACCCATCCTCTTCTGAGGGTCAAAGTTGCCCGGATTAAGCATCTTGTCAGCAGTTGATGCATGAGTTGCAATAGCCCACTGCATATTAAACATCTTGTTGTTAAGATAGCCCTTAGTGCCTTCCTTTGGTCTTACAACTTCAAACATGCTATCAAGATAAGCCTGCTTGACTGCAAGGAAGATAGCTCTCTGGCTTTCAGGAATTGTGGATGAATCCCGAAATACACCCTCATTAAGTATGTTCCTTACAATTTCAATCTTCTTTCTTCTCTTTGCATCCTCAATAGCTCTCTCGATATTCTCTGAAAGTTTTTGTCTTCTTTTCTCAACAGCTTCCTTATACCACTTCTCATTGTTTTCTCGCATCTTATCGACAGACTTTGTAAGTCTGTCATATCTCTCATCATAATTCTTTTTATACTCAGCGAGCTTCTTTTCTTCAGCAGCAGTAAGGTCTTCCTTGTTTTCAAGTTCCTGAATGGCAGCATCAAGCTTATCAAGGTCATAAGTACCATACTCACTATATCTCCTATCAAAAGCTTCCTCAGCCTCCTCATTCCTTGAGTTTCTTTGTTCTTTCAGAGCCTTTCTATCTCTCTTATACCTACTCTTTTCGTACCATTCAATCTCCTTTCTTTCCTCCTCAGAGAGAGAAACGTCTGCCCTATCTCCTAATTTATCATAGATAGTCTTTGCAGAAACTGTTTGTCTTCTATACTTCTTATACTTTTCAGTTGACTCGTCGTTTTCAGTCAGTCCTTCCTTCTCAAGGAATTCTCTCTTTGACATGAGTTTAGACTTCAAGTCAAGAACCATTCTCATCAGGTTCTTCTTATCAACATCAAAGTCAGAACCATCAATGACAGTAGTTTCCCAAGGTTGCATAAAGCCATCACCAGCCTCTTGAGGAAGGAAACCTACTATCATATAGGGGGCGGTAGAATACTTGTCTTCCGTAGGAATACGATAGCCAAACATCTTCAAAAGGTCTGGGCTAAGCATTCTGATAGCCTCAACATCTACACTGCCCTTTTCATCAGCAAACTTCTGAAATACGTCTCTTGCCCAAGCTGGAGCATAACATTCATGGTAAGCAATACCATATTGATTTTCTTTAAGATATTGCTTAAACTCTTCTTCAGTATGTCCTTGAGCAAGATAGTCCCTCTTCGAGGTAAGAAGGTTACCATCCTTATCCTTATACCTTATTTCAAGTTTCTTGGAAGTACCGAAGTTTGTAACCTCAACCAGATTACCACCTTCAACCTTTTGCTTGTTGATTCTGTTCTTTACAATAGAGTTAAGCAGCTGCTCAATTCTCTTTGACTGGATAGGGTCTCCAAGAGGAATACGGAAATTGCCATTCTCATCAACTGAGCAAGCAAGTAATAAATCGACTCCATACCTTTGATTAGAGAGGATTTCTCTTTGCAAGAGCTTGGATATAAGAATATTACGGTCAGCAATTGGCATGTTGTCATTCAGACCAAGCTCCTCACTAAGCTCATCAATGCCCTTCTGGATATATGCAGCAGTATTTCTTTCCCATTCAGCACGGATAGTCTGTGCATCCATAGGGATTGTTTTGCCAGTCAGAGGGTCAACATACTCATAGAGAACAGGCTCACCATTGAATGTAGTTTCAAGGTCAGAAGTTGCCATTGCCCTAATCTGAGAACCCCATTGAAGACCTCCATGAAGGAAGAAATGTTCGGGAACTGTCTGTTGGGTAGTGTAATCCTCAGCATCAAGAACATCTATGAAATCTTCATTGTAAGAACCATCTTCTCTGAAAGCACTATTCCAAAGTTTTGTAAATGCCTTCTCTCTACCGTTAGGGTCGTCAATAAACTCGTTAATGGATATTGCTCCAGTAAGACCAGTCTTAACACCAGACTCAAACACTACAAAGTCAATTCCTCTTGTAGGATTTGATTTTGCAGACTCTTCCATCACATCAAAGAGAGCACCAAGAAGATTAGGCCTTCCAGTCTCTTGCCCTCTAAGAAGGGCGTCAGCCATAATCAAAAGGTATTCAGAATTCTTATACTGAACACCATAATTCAAAGTCTTGATTGGAGTACCAAGACCAGCACTGACACTCTTGTTTACCTTACCATAAGTAAAAGGCTTTCTTGGGTTGAATACTCTCTTGATTTGAGCAAGATTAGCTTTTCCTTGAAGGAGGGCATGATAGACCTCTTCATCATCTTTGGTCCACTCACCAAATGCAATTGCCTTTTTACGATAAGCAGTAGGGCTTACAAATGCCTGACCGTCAACAACATTTATATCACGATAAGCTGCAAGTACACTTTCCTTGAGTGCTTCCCAGCCATCACGGTCATTGGGGTTTTCAGCAATTTTCTTGTCAAATACAGCCTCTACATTATCAATGGTATCAGAAATTATCCCAGCATAGTCAGCAAGTTTCAATGCTCTGACTTTGCCATCAGAAACTGGTTTACCTTCAAAATCAGTAGCTTCCCAGTTACCACGAATACCCGGAGAGTGAACCTGAGCAAGTCTCTTCTGAAGGTCCTCCTCATTCTTGTAGAATGCCTTGTCAGTTACAAGCATTTCAAGGATGTTTGCCTCAGCATAGTTGTCATTCCAAGCAAACTCTCTAATTGCATCTTCAACAGCAGCATCAGTCTTACCTATATGCTCAATATTTTTCAATGCCTCGAAGAGGCCATTTTGCTTATACTGGGAAATAAGCCTATCAGCAAGACCATTGAGATGCACCTTGATTTCCTTTTGAACAAGATTGTCAAGTTCAGTAAGTTCATCAGATGTAAGTTGATTAGCTTCAGTAGCATGTAACTTCCTGTCAATCAACTTACCAAGAGCAGTTTCTTTCTTACTACCATTAAGGTACTCATTTAGATAGTCAAGGAAATTGAACTGTAGTCCTTTGCCCTTACCTCCATTAGCATCAAAGTTGGCAATATATCCAGCATCGCCTTCCTTGAGATTGCGCATCTCAACTGTTTGGATACGACTAAGTTCTTGGTGGAATATCTTTGTAAGACCATCAAGAATTTCAGTTCTGCCATCCAAACCAGTATGTCTTATGAATCTGATAAACTCATTGGAAGGCTTGTTTGAAATCATAGGAAATCTATAATTACCAAACAGTACTCCCTTTTCAGTATCAGAAGATTCTGCAAAGTATTCGGTGTAAACTGACATGACATATTCAAGGTCATTCATACCTCTCATATAGTTCTGCTTATTGAAGTTAAGCTGAACTTTATGATTGAATGCTTTTTGTCTGTCAGCCTCACTCATCCTCATAAGCTCACCAATCCAAGGAAGCCTCCATACATTAGGATTATCTTGCAGATAGTTAAGCTTACCTTGCTCATCAAGAGTGGCAAGTTTAGTAAGAGCATCACTGTCAATAAACCATTCAGACTGACCGAACTCATTCAGTATGAACTGCTTGAACTCTCTGTCAGGAAGATGCATCTTTGTAAAGAGCTTGGTAGTCCAAGAAGGAGTTATGTAAGACTGATACATCTTGCCACTATCAAAGACAGACGATACGAGAGTGTCTTCAAGCTGATTGGTAAATGGACGGAGAATATTAGAAATGTAGTTTCTTATGCCATTCTTGTTTCCAGTATATTGGAATGGATTATATCCACGCTCATTAGCTGCCGTAGTAAGCTTCTCTACAATATTCTTTGTATTGGCCCATACAAGGTCTTTCAGAGTGTTTGTAAGAATCCTATTGATGGCATCACTTGGCTGAGGCATACCAATAGTTTCAAGGATTCTTCCTATAAGCTCTACAACATCAGACCTATTCTCTTCTGAAAGGTTGCCTTGTCCTTGTAATGTATCTCTCAGTGCTGCAAGGGTTTCAACATTGGACATCTGAACAACACCTTCCTCATTCACAAGAGGAAATGCACCAGTTTTATATTGGATGCTAAGGGCATTCAAAGCATCATTAAGAGCTGGATGGGCATTAACTACCATAGTATAAAATGTACCATCAGCTCTTCTTTTAACTATACTATATGGCTGGAAGTGCTTACAGAAGGTATTGAAGAACTGACTCTGGAAGTCAGCTTCATTACCAGTAGTGTCCTTAAGCCTTGTAACAATCTGGCTAATCCAAGGGTCAGTGCCAAGCCTTGATTCAAGCTTTGCAACCATTTGACTTAAAGTCAAAGCTCCTTGAGTCCACTTTACAATAGACCGAACAGCTTGAATAGGAACTACTCTTTCGTTTCTATTCAGATTATCACGGGCAATATCATATTTCTTATTGCCATTCTCATCAACCTTACCATTATCTTCAAGAATATAACAGTCTGCAATAGCTTGTTTAACTTTTGCAGAAGCATTATCCATAATGTCTCTGGTGGCATTTTCAATTTGCCAATGCTCCTGCTGGTTTCTTACTTCCTCATTACCATCAATATCAGCCTGACCATTGAAATCGTCTGGGTTTATCTGGTCTTCCTTGCTCCTTTCCTCAGTTACACTGAAAGTTTCACCTTCAACATCAGAAATTGTGAATCCAAATCCTTCTCTACCAAGGAATCTTGAATATCCAAGCTGAATGAGTCCTTCAATATTGTCCTTAATGGCATCATACTTGTCAAGCTCAGCATCATCCATGTTGTCAAAGATGTCTGCATTCTCATCAGTCATTGACAATACTTCCTCCTTGTAGAACTCAATCATCTTGTCAAGTCCCACAGTTTCCAGCATTTCCCTTCTTGAAGAAATACCATCAAGTTTCTTCATCACCTCTTCCTTACTTGGAGAGCTTGGATTATCCTCAAAGAACTTCTTATAGACAAGTTCGTGGTCTTCCATATACTGAGTAAGCTGGTCACTTACCCAGTCAACAGCCTTATTAGCCTCTGCCGAAATTTCAGAAGCATCAATATCTCCAGAAAAGAGGTTGTCAATCTTTGTTACAAGGTCAACTTCCTTAGTATGGAACTCTCTTTCAACACTCGGAGGAGCAAGAAGTGGCTCTTGCTCTTTAGTCTCTACTTGTTCTTGCTTACCTTCAATGAGCTCTTTATGGTTTATAAGGTATCCAAGAATGGTAGCATGGGATGGCCTTCCAAGCTCAGTATAATAAAGTATTGGAGTTCCTACAGGAGTATTAAGAAGCTTTTGAATAATAGCTTGTCTATACTCTTCAGTAGCTTTAGCCTCACCAAAACTATTGCCAGTAGTAAGCCATTCAAAGAACTTTTGAACTGTATCAACACCTTTAT
>OCTW011522142.1_pt1 | contig 31522 bp, 25 predicted proteins | sample 1539671 | NCBI WGS metagenome assembly OCTW01 (sample SAMN02144230, study PRJEB22623) | gut metagenome | biome: sheep rumen | host: Ovis aries | place: New Zealand | reverse complement strand
CTTTCACTCAATGCGGCCGGATTGCAAATCCGCCCGAACAAATGCAAATCCACCCGAATGGCTATGCTTACTTAGGTGCTGAGTAATTACTATTTGAGGCTTCGCCGAAAGCACTCCCGTTCGGAATTGCTCAAATATATTTGGCACTTCTCTCACTTATTCGTACCTTTGCAACAAGGAAACAAACAAGCTACGGATATGAAAAACAAATCACTACTGATTCTTTGGGTCAGCTTATTTTGCAGTCTGGCCTTGTATGCGGAGAATTACCCCTACCGCAGCGACTACCTGTGGGTGACCGTCCCCGATCATGCCGACTGGATCTACAAAACTGGCGAAAATGCCAAGATCGAGGTGCAGTTCTACAAATACGGCATACCCTGCGATGCCGTGGTGGAATACAGCATCGGAACCGACCTGCTCAAAAGCGACAAAGAGGGCAAGACAACGCTCAAGAATGGCAGGGCGGTGATCAACATCGGTACCAGCAAGAAACCCGGGTTCCGCGACCTGCGCTTGAAGGCCACCGTCGATGGCGTCACCTACCAGCACCATGTGAAGGTGGGATTCTCTCCCGAACAGATCAAGCCCTTCACCCAGGAGCCTCGCGATTTCATGGACTATTGGAAAAATGCGGTGGCAGAGAACGCTACTCTACCTTTGAAATACGAGATTGAAAAGGTGAAAGAAATGTGCGACGACGTGGAGGATGTCTATCTGGTGAAATTGCAGGTGGACCGCCGCCATAGGCTCTACGGTTATCTGCTCTATCCGAAAAATGCCAAGGAGCGCAGTTGTCCGGTGGTATTCACACCCCCGGGGGCAGGTGTGAAGACCATCAAGGAAGTGACTTCCAGGCCCTACTATCAAGAAAACAACATGATCCGCTTCGTGACCGAGATCCATGGCATGCGGCCCACCATGAACGAGAGCGACTTCAATGATATCCGCTCTGCGTTCAGCGAATACCTGGAGATGGGTCTCGACTCCCCCGACCACTACTACATGCGTCATGTCTATCTGGGATTGGTGCGCTGCATCGATTTCCTCACCTCACTGCCCGAATGGGACGGCAAGAACGTGGCTGTGATGGGTGGCAGCCAAGGCGGAGCTTTATCGATCATCACTGCCGCTCTCGACAAGCGTGTGACCCTCTGCGTGGCCAACCATCCCGCATTGAGCGACATGGCAGCAGGCAGTGCCGGTCTCACAAGCGGCTATCCGCATTTCAAGGATGAGTGGTATACAGAGGCCAACCTGCGCACAATGGCCTACTACGACGTAGTGAATTTCGCCCGATATGTCACCTGTCCGTCATTCCTCACCTGGGGCTTCAATGACAACACCTGTCCACCCACCACGTCGTATGCGGTATGGAACACCTTGCCGTGCGAGAAAGAGAGTCTGATCACCCCCATCAATGAGCATTGGACCTCTGATGCCACCAACAAAAAACAGATGGAATGGATCAAGTCACGGTTGAAATAAGACTCTGCTAATCCAACTTCCTGAAAACGTACAATCCCCTCTCGTTGAGGGGATTGCTTATTTGTCACTATTTGGCACTGGTCAGCGAGGATCGCTTGTCACGCCTGTAACTGCGATACTCGTCGAGGGGGATTTCCACGTCGGGTTCTTGCAAGTCGCCGCCGTGTGGCAAGCGGAATTTCAGGTATCGGATATTGAGTCCCCGCTCGATCCACATATTCTCATAATAGGTGTGGATGGAGAGGATCTGCTGTGTGGCCTCATCGATACCCTCCGTATGATAGAGGTCCTCAGTGCGGAGCAGCAATGGCAAATGGTTTTTCTCCACCATGAAGGTGGTGTAAGTGAAGAGGAAATTGGAGTCGGTCTTGAGATGGATCAGTCCCCCGTCGACCAGGAACTTGCGATAGCGCTCCATGAAAAAGGTACTGGTGAGCCTCTTCCGGGGGTTTTTCATCTGCGGGTCGCTGAAAGTGAGCCAGATCTCCTGCACCTCATCCGGGCCGAAAAAGCGGTCGATGATCTCAATGTTGGTACGGAGGAAAGCCACATTGGGCAAATGCTCATTCAATGCCTGCGTCGCACCTGTCCACATACGTGCTCCCTTGATATCCACTCCGATGAAATTGATATCGGGAAAGATACGAGCCAATCCGACAGTATACTCCCCCTTTCCACATCCCAGTTCGAGCACGATGGGATGGTCGTTATGGAAATACTGTTCTCGCCAGTGACCTTGCATATCGAATGGAACGTGTTCCACTACCGAATAAGGGTACTGGAACACGTTCTCGTATCGTTGCATATCGGCGAATTTCGCCAATTTCCCTTTGCTCATCCAATGATCACTTTAGTCCATCCGTGCTTGTCCTCGATGGTGCCATACTGGATGCCTCTGAGCGTGTCATACAGCTTGCGGGAAACCGGTCCTGGTTGTCCGTCCTTGCTGAAGGTGAAACGCTCACCGGTATCGAGGTCGTCGATATAGGAAATCGGACTGATGACAGCAGCCGTACCACAAGCTCCAGCCTCTTCGAAGGTGGCCAGTTCCTCTTCCGGAATGGGTCTGCGCTCCACCTTCATGCCAAGGTCCTCAGCCACTTGCATGAGGCTCTTGTTGGTGATCGAAGGCAGGATAGACGTCGATTTCGGGGTGACGTAAGTATTCTCCTTGATACCGAAGAAATTGGCAGCGCCGCACTCATCCATGTATTTCTTCTCTTTGGCGTCGAGATAGAACTCACAGGCATAGCCTTTCTCATGAGCCAGGTTATTGGCAAAAAGCGAGGCAGCGTAGTTGCCACCTACTTTGTACTTGCCCGTGCCGAGCGGAGCCGAGCGGTCGTAGTCACGTATGATGACGTAGGGGTTAGCAGCGAATCCGCCCTTGAAATAAGGCCCCACGGGAGTGACGAAAATCAGGAAGAGGTATTCTTTTGCGGGGTGCACACCCACCTGAGCTGAAGTACCGATGAGCAGTGGTCTGATATACAGTGTAGCACCACTCTCATAGGTCGGGATATACTCCTGATTGAGTCTGACCACCTTGGCCACCATTTCCTCGAAAAGCTCGGTTGGCACCTCTGGCATCATGATTCCCCGGCAAGTGCTCTGCAGACGGGCGGCATTCTCGTCCACCCTGAACACCCGCACTTTGCCATCCGGGCACCTATAGGCTTTCAGTCCCTCGAAAGCCTCCTGCCCATAGTGCAGGCACGTAGCCGCCATGTGAATTTTCAGGAACTCGTCGGAACAGACTTCTATCTCGCCCCATTTTCCATCGCGGTAGTAGCACCGCACGTTGTAATCCGTCGGCATATAGCCAAACGACAAACTTCCCCAATCCAGATTTTTCATAATTGACAGTATATTTAGTTTTTCCTGTTACTTTTTATGCAAAGGTAAGGAATTATTTGCAAAGAATGAAAGTTTAAGGAAAATAATTCGTATTTTTGCATTCAAACCCAAACAATAGAAATCATGACTATAGGAATCATTGTGGCCATGGACAAGGAATTCGTCCAATTATGCGGTCTGCTCACCGAGGCCAAGACGGAGCAGTATGCTGGAAAATCGTTCACCATCGGAAAGATAAGCGACAAGACCATCGTGATGCAGAAATGCGGCATCGGCAAAGTGAACGCTGCCGTTGGAGCTGTGGAGATGATCGACCACTACCACCCCGGCATCATCATCTCTACTGGCTGTGCAGGCGGTGCCGCCTCCCATCTTCATGTCACCGATGTGGTGGTGGGCACGGAATACCGCTACCACGACGTGTATTGCGGCAGTGAGGTGGAATACGGCCAATTGGTCGGCATGCCCGCCTTTTATACAGCTCCCGCCGAACTCATCGACAAGGCTCTCCATCTCTCTTGCGAAACGCCTGTGCATGGCGGACTGATGGTGAGCGGCGACTGGTTTGTCGACAGCCAGGAGAAGATGCGTGGCATTTTGAAGAATTTCCCGCAGGCCATAGCTGTCGACATGGAGAGTTGCGCCATCGCCCAGGTCTGCCATCTGCGCGGAGTGCCCTTCCTCTCCTTCCGCGTCATCAGCGACGTACCACTGAGCGATGACAAGGCCTCCCAATATTTTGATTTCTGGAACCGGCTGGCCAATGGCTCCTTTGAAGTGACACGGACATTCATCGAATCCTTGTGACATGCGACACCCGGGCAGAGGGTGTCTCGCCAGCAGCACTATAGACGTACTTCGTCACTCTGCCGTCGGTGAAGTATATCCGCCAAGAGTTCAGGTGCCTTCTTTTCTTTCTTGCCATAATTGAAGATTATCTCAACAAATATTATTTAAATTCCCTATTCTTCTATATAACTATTCTCTGAAAGCCAAAATGGAAATGGCTTTAGCCTGAATATTTCAGTTATTTAGCAAGCCCGAAGCCGGGTACAGGGACGTACTGGCGGACAGCCCTTCCCAGGGCTTCGTAGGCCGTCAAAGTGCAGGCCGTACCGCCGTCGGGCCAGGCGGTCGCCACGGAGAGAGTCGACCAACCCATTTATTCTAAGACCATCTTTTTGCCATTGATGATGTAGATACCGGGATGCAGGGAGGGTATGTTATCGGCGGCGTCAGCCACCTTTATGCCATAAATATTGTAGACAGCATGGTTGAATTTGCCTGAAGATGATTCTGGGAGATTGATGTTGCTGGGATCACTCATAACGGGGCGGACTGTATGACCGCAACAACGATCGTCTTGGCCTAAAATGTAATTGTTCGATAAAAACAGGACGTATGCGTAACGAGAATTATACGGCAGTAGCGTGGACGCCCAGTATTGGCAGAAGTCACCGATGCTGTAAACATCTGAATGACGCTGTCCCGCAAAAGGAAAGAATATAGTTCCGCCACTAGGACCAGTAATCATTCCACCATTGACACCATTCACTGATGTGTTGATGTATGAACAGTCGGTGAGCAGTTCCAGGATTTGGTCGATAGACGGCATCACCCAACTGCCACCCCATTTCACGTGGGCGACATCGTAATCAGTACCGGCTATATCGCTGCCGAGATCATGGCAGGTGTCTTCGCTGCCGTCACAATACATGTAGGTGCTCCAATCATAAATCATCTTATCGTTGGTCTCACCCCACGCATAGTAGTCACCAAATTCCTCGGGCTTGGCAGCTCCGATATTACAGCATGACCATTTCGTTCCAGAAGGCAGTCCAAGGTCGATCAAATGCGGGTGGTCGTCGTCAGGACAAGACTGTGCATTTGCAAGGAATGCCACAAATGGCATTATTAGAGCGATAAATAAACGTTTCATTTTGTTTGTCAGAATAAAACCATATGTAAATGTAGTATAGTACTCCCCAATCTCAGACCAGTGACCCTATGTTGCTAAGGCAATAGCCGCAACCCTTCAGACCCGCCAGGCAGACAACAGACAATGTGAGCCAGAGTCCTTTCTTGGGTAGAAATGGGCGGGGCTCGATGCCCCGGCCATTTCTTTGACAACAGCGTAAAGTTTCACCGTCGTCCTTTCTTGGGTGCGACAAAGATACGAATAATTGCCGACAAAGATAGTGACTATTGTAGGAATCTTGGACGGTTTTTCTGTTTTTTTTAAGTCAAACAAGAATAAATTCCACCCAAAATGGCTGTTTACCTGACCATATCTTCCTGTTTTACAGTCTCTTGTATTATTATTACACAATAATTACACAAATGATGAAAAAGAAGACCTTCACACCTTGTTTAGATATTTGAAGATATTATTCTATAGTATGATGATCTATATGTCAACAACCGATGAGAATCGTTGTCTATTTAAAAGCAGCCGAGTTTTTGCATCAAATTCCGGCGCAAAGAACTTGCCTTTCCGTCGTTGAAGATTTTTTGATTAGCACTTTTCTTGGTGTTGGTGATATGCTGACTGCTCTTGCCGAGAATGTATAGCATATCTGCATTGGAAATGCCAAGGCACAACAAAAGTGTCGTCTGCAGTTCCAATGGTGATAACCCATAAGCATCCCGTATCTCCAGATAGAAATCAGGAAGATAGAGAGAACATATATTCAACACGGCATCTGTCCGTAACTTGGCATTGGCCTCATCAACGCTTTGCAAATACAGCGGTGCGTATTTCCGCACGGAGTCAACTAATCCTCTCGTGCTGTAGACGGAGAGAAGACCTTTGTAACCCTCGAAAGAATATCCGTATCTGAGCACTTTCCTGTAGTGGTACTCTGCCGAGTCCAGTTTTTGGACTCCTTCATAATACATTCCACGAAAATACTCGTATTTTCTTTGCCTTGTGGCTATTTCTCCATCCCTGAAAAGACCTGAGTTCTGCTCGAAATCATTCATTAGCACCCGGGCTTCTTCGTACCTGCCTTGCTTGAGATAAATGAAAATAGCAGTAGGATAAACAGAAGAGGCCTCTCAAATGAAACCGTTTTTCAAATAAAGGTCATGTGCGTGAAATGTCGCTTCGAAGATACCTGCTGTATCATCCAGCTCGTAATAAGGTCTTACCAACAGTTCGATACATTTGATGTAGTTGCGCACATTACCTGCCTTAAGAGAATATTCACCTGCCATGGACAATGCCCAAATTTCTTCTTTGGGAAGGTTTTGGCGATAGTATATGTCTGCCATCTGACCATATATTCCAAGTAGTGTAGCATAATCACAATCCGCCTCCGTGGTATCGGCAATGGCTGCGGCTTCCATATAGCGCTCCAAAGCTTGTGGAGCATCGTTGCGGTCACGCGCGATGCATCCGAACAAATAGTGTGCGAGGACACGGTCATTGTTGTATCCGCAGCGATCATAATATCTCACCACATCAAGGAACACACTATCGGAAGGCATTGGAGCGAATGCCTTGTTCTGCGCCTTCGCTTTCAGCAATGACCAACGCATAGATTCTTTCTTGTCGAATGAGGAGGAATCGACACCCATAGCCTCAAGAAGAAGAAGGGCTGAATCGGGACGTGAATCCATCAATGAATCTGCCATGACAAAAAATTTGTCACGCCCTAGATGCCTTTCACAAGCAGCCAATGACATCAGAATCATGATGAAAAGCCAACAACACTTTTGAGGGAACACGTTATCTTTTTCAGACATAGATACCACTCTATAGGCTTTTTCTTCATCCATTCCACTGCTTAACCTCAGCGGGGCTTATCCCGCCCCTACTCCTTCTGGCTGCGCTTACGGTCGTTGTGGTCGAGAATCGTCTTGCGCATGCGCATGCTCTTGGGAGTGACCTCCACCAGTTCGTCGCCTTTGATATACTCCAGGCATTCCTCAAGGCTCATGACCACTTTGGGGATGATCCTGGCTTTCTCGTCACTGCCGCTGGCCCTGACATTGGTGAGCTGCTTGGCTTTGGTGACATTGATCACAAGGTCGTTGTCGTGCACATGCTCTCCCACCACCTGACCGGCATAAACCTCCTCACCCGGGTCGATGAAGAACTTGCCGCGGTCCTGCAACTTGTCGATGGAATAAGCAAAGGCCGTGCCCGTCTCCATGGCTATCATTGATCCGTTGACGCGACGCGAGATTTCACCTTTGAAGGGTTGGTACTCCTTGTAACGGTGAGCCATGATGGCCTCTCCCTGACTGGCCGTGAGCACATTGGTACGCAGACCGATAATGCCGCGTGAGGGGATGTCGAACTCGATGTTGGTGCGGTCACCCTGCGTCTCCATGGATGTCACCTCGCCTTTACGACGGGTCACCATATCGATCATCTTGCTGGCAAACTCCTCGGGCACGTTGATGGTCAACTCCTCTATCGGCTCACACTTCACGCCATTAATCTCCTTGTAGATGACCTGCGGCTGGCCTACCTGCAACTCATACCCCTCGCGGCGCATGGTCTCGATGAGCACGGAGAGATGAAGCACACCGCGCCCGCTCACAATCCAGCGGTCGGTGTATCCTTCCAACTCCTCGACCTTGAGCGCGAGGTTTTTCTCCAGCTCCTTCTGGAGCCTCTCATTGATATGCCTTGAAGTGCACCATTTTCCCTCCTTACCGAAGAAAGGCGAGTCGTTGATGGTGAAAAGCATGCTCATCGTCGGTTCGTCGATGGTGATCGGGGGCAATGGCTCGGGATTCTCAAAATCACAGATGGTGTCGCCGATCTCGAAATGCTCCAGTCCGATGATGGCACAGATATCTCCACTGCCTACCTCATGGGTGCGCACATGGCCCATCCCCTCAAAGGTGTGGAGCTCCTTGATCTTGGTCTTCTCCAAAGAGCCGTCCCGGTGAGCCACAGTGATGTTCATGCCCTCGGTGAGGGTGCCACGGTGCACACGACCCACGGCTATGCGGCCTGTGTAGTTGGAGTAATCCAGCGAGGTGATCAGCATCTGCGGAGTGCCCTCAATGACCTCTGGAGCCGGTATGACCTCGATGATCTTGTCGAGCAGATAGGTGATGTCTCCCGTCGGGGTGTTGTAGTCCTCACCCATCCAACCGTTTTTGGCACTTCCATACACCACGGGGAAGTCGAGCTGGTCCTCTGTGGCGTTAAGGGCAAACATAAGGTCGAACACCATCTCATACACCTCTTCAGGGCGGCAGTTGGGCTTGTCTACTTTATTGACCACCACAATGGGTTTAAGGCCAATCTCAAGGGCTTTCTGCAAGACGAAACGGGTCTGGGGCATCGGTCCCTCGAAAGCATCGACGAGCAGCAGACAACCGTCGGCCATATTGAGCACGCGTTCCACCTCTCCTCCGAAGTCAGAGTGTCCCGGAGTGTCGATGATATTGATTTTGGTGCCTTTGTAGTTGATGGAAACGTTTTTGGAGAGAATGGTGATGCCACGCTCTCTCTCCAGGTCGTTGCTGTCGAGCACTTGATTGCCGATTTCTTTTCCCTCACGGAAAAGATTGCCCGCAAGCATCATCTTGTCGACAAGTGTGGTCTTTCCATGGTCGACATGGGCGATGATGGCGATATTCCTAATGTCTTGCATTGCTATTTTACCTTAAAAAAATACTTCATTACCTCAAAGCAGGCTGATCAAGGCGTCCTGCTTATTTTCAGCTGCAAAGGTACGAATAATAATAGACGTGACGAAAGAAATGGCGGAGATTTTCATTGACCTTGAAAAAGTTACGGCAAAAAAGGCAAAAAAAATTTGCCATATCCCAGAAAATTAGTAATTTTGCACCCGCATTTCGATGCAACATGATTTTTTATTTCAATTTAACCCAAACAAGATGTATTTAGACAAGGCAAAAAAAGCAGAGATCTTTGGAAAATACGGAAAGTCTAACTCTGATACTGGTTCCGCTGAGAGCCAGATAGCATTGTTCTCATACCGTATATCCCATTTGACGGAACATTTGAAGAAGAACCGTAAAGATTATACTACCGCACGGTCACTGACCCAGTTGGTAGGAAAACGCCGTGCCCTGCTCAATTATCTGTACGACCGCGACATCGAGCGCTACCGTGCCATCGTGAAGGCACTGGGCCTGCGCAGATAATCACCTGCAGAGCAAAAGATCTTGGCTCCACACTGGCACGATGTGCCGTGTGGAGTTTTTTGTTGCACAAATTCACGTCACTCCATTACCTCACGGAGGGGGATCATGACAAAGTCGCGCTGCTGCATCAGCGGATGGGGAATCTTGAGACCGGGATAATCGATATGGAGATCATCATAGAGGAGGATGTCGATATCGATGATGCGGTCGTGATACTGCCGGCCGACGGTCTTCTCCGTGCGGCCCATCTCTTTTTCTATCCCTTGGGTGGCATGCAGCAACCGCATCGGCGACAAGGTGGTGCGGCACGCCACCACCGCATTGACGAAGCGGTGCTCTGACTCAAATCCCCAGGGATCAGACACCAGAAGAGCTGACTGGCGCACGACGTCGCCAATCAGCTCATTGATTTTACGTATGGCCTCACGGATATGTCCTGCGCTGTCGCCCAGATTGGATCCGAGAGCCAGATACACAAGGTGTGAATCAGTCATCGAGAATCAGCATGGCATCACCGAAACATCCGAAACGGTATCCATTGTCGAGTGCCATCTGGTAGGCTTGCATCACCAAGTCGTAACCGCCAAAGGCGCATGCCGACATGAGCAAAGTAGACAAGGGGTGATAGAAATTGCAGACCATGGAGTCGGCCAGGCCAAACTCATAAGGTGGGAAGATGAACTTGTTGGTCCAACCTTCATACTCCTTAAGTTGTCCGTCGGTGCCCACGGCGGTCTCAGTGGCCTTGATGACACTGGTGCCCACTGCACAGATATGCTTGCCCATGACCTTGGCTTTGTTCACCGTATCGCAAGCTTCCTTCTCGACAAACATCTGCTCGGAGTCCATCTTATGCTTGGTCAGGTCCTCCACCTCGATATTGTGGAAGCAACCCAGGGCGCAATGGAGGGTGATGAAGGCGAAATCGATGCCCTTGATCTCCATCCTCTTCATCAGCTCACGACTGAAATGGAGTCCTGAGGCGGGTGCCGTGACAGCCCCCTCGTTCTTGGCATAGATACACTGGAAATCCTCCATATCCTCTGGTCTCACAGGACGGTCCTTGACACGTACCATCTTGGTGGCTCCGGGATTCTTCTCGTCGGGCACTTCTTGTTCCGACTCATGGTCGATGATATACCGGGGCAGTGGAGCCGACCCAAGGGCGAAAAGCTCTTTCTTGAATTTGTCGTGAGGACAGTCGTAGAGGAATCTCAGCGTACGCCCGCGGCTGGTCGTATTGTCGATGACCTCGGCCACCATCGTGCTGCTGTCGTCGAAAAACAGTTTGTTGCCGATGCGTATTTTCCTTGCCGGTTCGACAAGCACATCCCACAGGCGGAGATTCTCGTTGAGCTCACGCAAGAGAAAAACCTCGATCTTGGCATCCGTCTTCTCCTTGGTGCCATACAAACGGGCAGGAAACACCTTTGTGTCGTTGAACACAAAGACATCACCCTCGTCGAAATACTCTATCAGATGCCGGAACTCGATGAACTGCGGTGTCCCGTCCTCATTTTTGAGCGGTTCACCATTCTCATCCGTCCTGTACATATCGATGCGGTTGGACTTCCTGTGAACGACCATCATCCGGCAATCGTCGCGGTTGTACGACGGATACAATGCGATTTGCTCCTCGGGGAGTTTGAATTTGAATTGAGATAGTTTCATCTATATTGACTCCTTATTATAAAACCTCTTTATATCATCCCATGAACTCATCGAGCCATCGGGGAAAATCATCAAAAGCGACTGCATCCTCGACACGATACTCTCCCACCCTGGTGCGGCGCAGCGAGGTAAGGAAGGCGCCACTTCCAAGAGCCTCACCGATATCACGGGCCAAAGCCCTGATATAAGTGCCTTTCCCGCATACCACGCGGATGGAGAGCGTCATCTGCTCAGGGCAGAAATCGAGCAGTTGGATCTCGTCGATATGGAGCGGTTTGGCTTTCAGCTGCACATCCTTACCCTTTCGCATGAGGAGATATGCTCTCTTGCCATCCACCTTACAGGCCGAGAACTCAGGCGGCACCTGCATGATATCACCTACAAACTGCTTGAGCGTGTCGAAGATCAGCTGACGGTCGATGTGTTTGGTGGGATAGGTGAAATTCACGGTGTGCTCACGGTCGAAGCTGGCAGTCGTCGCCCCGAGCTGCAGTCCGGCCACATACTCCTTCGTCGAGGCCTGCAACTGGTCGATGTTCTTGGTAGCCTTGCCTGTGCAAAGCAGCAACACACCCGTTGCCAACGGGTCGAGCGTGCCTGCATGCCCTATCTTCACCCGCTTCACACCGAGCCGGCGTGAGATCAGGTATCTGACGTGAGCCAGGGCACCGAAACTCGACATCCGATAGGGTTTGTCGATGGGGATAACCACCCCTTCTTTGAATAGATCCAATTTGAGCCCCTGTTCCATCAATCCACCATTGCGAGAGAATGACCTGTGAGCAGCAAGACGATGATGATGCCGCCCACGATGATCCGATAAACGCCAAATGCCTTGAAACCATATTTGGTGAGGAAGGCCACAAACCACTTCATGGCCAGCAAGGCCACGATAAAAGCCACCACACATCCCAAGATGAGCATGGCTATATTGTGGGAGGTGGCCCATGAGGTCTCCTCTTTAAACAGGTCGAGCAAATCGAGCAGGGTGGCACCCGCCATCGTGGGTACTGCCAGGAAGAAAGAGAACTCAGCGGCTTTCTTGCGGGAGAGATGCTGGGTCATACCACCCACGATGGTGGCCATAGAGCGCGAAACACCGGGGATGACCGAAATGCACTGGTAGAGACCGATCTTGAATGCCTTCGGCTCATCAATCTCCGTGCGGTCATCGCCTTTGTTGAACCACTTGTCGCAGTAAAGCATGAAAATGCCACCAAGCACAAGCATGGCTGCCACCACCTCCACACTGTCGAGCAACCAGTCGAGCAAGCCCGATTTCTTGGCCAGAAGACCGATTATCACGGCCGGCAGCACACCGATGAACAGGAGCCAGTAGAACCGGAACCGATGAATGAACTTCTGGAAAGCATTGCTCCCGGCAGGTGCCGGTGCGTGATTAAGCTGGAAAAACCGCTTCCAATAGAGGCACACAACCGAGAGGATGGCACCAAACTGGATGATGAAAGTGAAGGCATGGACAAAAGGGTCGCCCTGAGGGATGCCCAGTAAATTCTGAGTGATGATCATGTGACCCGTGGAAGAGACCGGGAGAAACTCCGTCAGACCCTCCACCACGGAGATGATAATTGTTTCCAGCCAGGTCATTTCTCGTTCTCTCCCTCCTTGTCCTTAGCACGATAGATGATGGCGTAGATCATCGACACAAAACCGATGAAACAGACCACGGGGGCCACCTTGATCCTCATTGCACTGAAAATATCGGGATTGAAAGCCGTCTCGTCGGAGCCGGGGCCGCTCATGAGGATAAAACCCAACACGACCACAAACATACCGATCGACAGCAAAATGAAATTAGCACGACCAAACGCCAGATTTCTCTTATCCATAAAAAAGAATTTGTAAAGAAAATTTATAATTAAATCTTATACAGTTCGCCTGCCTTCATCTTCAGGAAGTCATTGACCGAAAGCCAGGAGCAGAAGGTGGTGATGATGATGCCGAACAGCAGGACGGTGAGCCCGGTGATGACCATCACTTCCCATGTGATGACTTCCATCACATCAGGCTGATACTGATAAAGCAGGTAGACGCCGACAGCAAGGACGATATTCGCCAGGATACCAGCGACGAGTCCGAGGGTGATGGCCTGCCTGAGAAACGGCTTGCGGATGAATCCCCAAGAGGCACCCACCAACTTCATGGTGTGGATATTGAACCTCCGGGCATAGATGCCCAGTTTCACCGTATTGTTGATGAGGACGAACGACACCACCAGCAGCAAGGCGGCCAGGACAAGGAGCACGAGGCTGATCTTCTGCAACGTCTTGTTGATGCTCTCGATCAGGTCTTCAGGATACCTGATCTCCGTCACGTTGGGCAGTTTGGTCAGTTCCTCTGAGATCCATTTCAAAGAGTCATTGTTGGCATAGTCGGCATTCAACTGAAACTCCACCGAGGAGACGAAAGGATTCATGCCCGCAAACTCAGAGGGGTCTGTGCCCAGCTCCTTCTTCTGCTCTTCGAGCACCTGCTCCTTGCTGATATACTCCATGGAGTAAATATACGGCTTGGTGGCGAGATTGTCGCACAACTGCTGGGCTTCAGGGTCAGTGATATCCTCGCCGAGGAGCATCGTGACCGTCAAGTTCTCCTTCATATGAGCCGACAGATTTCTCGCGGTGAATACCGTGAAAACAACCATTCCCAATAAAATCAGCACCATTGAGGTGCTCACACACAAAGTAAAGACCTGCAAACCTTGGCGGCCGCGGCTTTTATTCTTCTTATTTCCCATTCTTTAGGCTATAATACACCAAATTTGGTGCAAAATTACTAAAATTTCCGTGTCACGGCAACACTTTAACGACTATTAACGCAATATAGTAAAAAAAATGACTACCTTTGCGATGAATGAGCACCATCATCTATCCATCACCCATTTTCGGCCCGGTGCACAGCCGCCGCCTGGGCATCTCTCTTGGCATCAACCTCCAGCCAGGAGACGGGAAATTATGCAGCTTCGACTGCATCTACTGTGAATGCGGCTTCAATGCAGACCATCGTCCTCAACAGCGGCGACCGAGCCGCGAGGAAGTGGCCCTGCGATTGCGTGAGAAACTCTCGGAGATGAGAGAATCCGGACAACAGCCTGACGTGCTGACATTTGCCGGAAACGGAGAGCCTACCGCTCACCCCGACTTCCCCGGCATCATCGACGACACAATCCGGCTGCGTGACGAATACGCTCCCTCGGCCAAGGTGTCGGTGCTGAGCAATTCCACGTTCATCCACCGACCGGAAGTGCGGGCGGCTCTGATGCGTGTGGACAACAATATCCTGAAACTCGACACTGTCGACATCGACTACATCCGTATGGTCGACCGCCCCGCGAGCAGCCGCTACAACGTGGACGACATCGTGCAAGACATGGAGAAGTTCAACGGACATGTGGTTGTGCAGACCATGTTTCTGAAAGGCATCATCGATGCCGGCGACACCGACAACACCAGCGACCGCTACGTGCTGCCTTGGATAAAGGCGCTCCAGCGGATTCGCCCGCGCGAAGTGATGATCTACACCGTGGACCGTGAGACCCCCGACCCACGCCTGCTCAAAGCCAGCCATGAGGATCTTGACCGCATCTGCAAGATGGTGCAAGAAGCTGGCATTCCCTGCTCTGCTTCTTATTAAGAAGGCAAAGAAGAAAATCGTCAAAACACATCCTAATTTATGAAAGAACATCTCGGGCCGGAGAATATCCGCATCGAATATCTTCCGAGCGTCAACTATGCCATCACTACCTGTGGCGAGAAGCTTCTCAACACCTGTGAGCTCACCAATGACGATGAAGAAGACTGGCGTGGCGTCAAGGTCAGCCTCAGTGGAGAGTTTCTCTCCAATTCAGAGTGCCGTATCGACCTGATTCCTCATGGGCAGATGGTCGCATTGAGCGACCTTTCCATCCAACCGGATATCGAAAAGCTCCGCAAAGTGACGGAAGGCGTGGATACCGAGTTCACCCTGAAGGTGCAGATCGGCGAGCAAGAGGTGCTCAGCCAGTCCTACCCTCTCCACATCATGCCCTTTGACCAGTGGGCCGGCGCGAATCTGATGCCCGAGATCACAGCCTGCTTCGTCACGCCCAACGCCTCTGGCCTGGCAGAGGTGAGACTCGAAGTGGCCCGCCAACTCGAAAGACTCACAAAAGACTCCGCACTCGACGAATACCAGACCCAGGACCCCAATCGCGTGCGTGCTCAGGTGGCTGCTGTCTACGAGGCTTTCCGTGAGCAAGGTATCGTCTACATCACCCCACCCCCGAGTTTTGAGGAGAATGGTCAGCGCATCCGCCTGACCGACCAGGTGCTTGCCGAGAAACAAGGCACCTGCTTCGACCTGTCGCTGGCCTTTGCCTCGTGCCTGGAGAGCATCGGCCTGAATACCATGATCATCATCTTCAGAGGGCATGCCTTCGTGGGATGCTGGCTGGAAGACCACTACTATCCCCAACTGATCTGCGACGACGTGAGTTTCCTCTCCAAAGCCACTGCCGACGGCATCAACGAACTGGTGGTGGTGGAGACCACACAGATCACACAAAAGAAGGTGTCGTTTGAGGAAGCCGTGACCAAGGCCGAAGACCTCATACACCTTCATCCTGAGCTATTCATCATGGCCATCGACATCAAGCGATGCCGTGCCTACAACATCCGCCCACTGCCCGTCGAGACCGATGGCACCACCAATCTGCAAGGACTCGAACTCGACCATGCTACCAAGAATGTGCGTGAGCTTCATCAATACGACCTCAACTCCTTGGAGGACCGCCACCTGACGCGCATGCAGATATGGGAACGGAAACTGCTCGATTTCTCGCTTCGCAACAACCTGCTCAACATGCGGTTGGGCAAGCGGGTCGTCCCCTTCGTGTCGTTCAGTCTCGATGAACTCGAAGACCTTCTCCAAGCCAAGAAAGACTTCAAGATTCTCCCCTACCCCCTCGACGCCAAAGCCACACCCGACGAGACGGGCATCTACAATTCCAGGGCCTACCGCGAGCAGATGGAGAAATTGGTGGTGGAAGGTATCAAGCACAACCAGATTTACTCCTTCTGTCCGGAAGACGAACTGGGCACTGCCCTGAAAGTACTTTACAGGTCCTCACGCACCGCCCTTGAGGAGAACGGAGCCAACACCCTCTTCCTCGTGCTCGGCCTTCTGAAGTGGTATGAGACCGACAAGAGCATCAAGCCCCGCTATGCCCCCCTGCTGCTGGAACCCGTCGACATCGTGAAGAAAAGTGGCAACAACTACATCTTGCGCATGAGGGAGGAAGACATCACCTTCAACACCACGCTTGTGGAAATGATGATCCAGCAATATGATGTCAACTTGAGCGCAGCATCGACACTGCCTCTCGACGACTCAGGTGCCGACGTGCGGCAGGTGTTCTCCATTGTGAGGGCCTGCATCAAGAATCACGCCCACTGGGATGTGGTGGAGGAGAGTCTCCTCGGACTCTTCTCGTTCAGCAAATTCGTGATGTGGAACGACATCCATAACAATGCTGACAAACTACGTGAGAACCCCGTGGTGGAGAGCCTTATCCAGAAACGGCTGGTCAACATACCTGAGCCTTCGACCACCAACACACGGCAAGTAGACAAAGAGGTGAAGCCAGGCAACTACGCCATACCCGTGGATGTAGACTCCTCGCAGTTGGAAGCCGTGATCGAATCGGGCGAAGGCCGCAGCTTCATCCTCTACGGACCTCCGGGTACCGGCAAGAGCCAGACCATCACCAATATGATTTCCAATGCTCTCTACCATGGACGGCGCGTGCTCTTCGTGGCTGAGAAGATGGCTGCCCTGGAGGTGGTGCAGAAACGTCTGAAGAAAATCGGCCTCGACCCATTCTGCCTGGAAATGCATTCCAATAAAATGACGAAGTCGCATCTTCTGACGCAGTTGCAGAGTGCTCTCGACATCACCCGGATCAAGACTCCGGAAGAATATGAGCGGGAGTCTGACGAACTCTTCGGCCAGCGACAAAAACTGATCCGCTATGTGACGCTGTTGCATGAGAAGCAATCCTCCGGTCTGTCACTCTACGACTATATCTCACGCTATACGGCACTCGGAACTGGTGATGCCATCACTCCGACTGAGAAATTCCTGGAGGGTATCGACGCGCAACGCATCACCAGCACGGTGAACCTCATCCAGGAATTGGGAGCAGTGTTCAGCATTACAGGTCAGCCCCATAAGCATCCTCTCTTCGGACTGTTGATTCTTGACCCGTCGTATGAGGCACAGCAAAAGTCGGCCGCCTTCATAGAGCAGAATGGCAAATTGGCTCCCAATGCCCGTGCCGCCATCAAAGAACTCTCACGCATCAACAGCATCACCTTCCCTGAAGATCCGATGGGCATGGAACTTGCAGAGCAGTTTGTGGACGCTGTCGCCAAGACACCGGCTGTCAATGCCGACATCCTGCGTATCTCCACAGATCCCACACTTCAGAAGACATGGGAGCACGTCATGGAGACTGGCAAACGGCTTGACCAAGTCAAGGCCTCTCTCCTCAACAGCTACGACCCACAGGTGCTTCAGCTCAACCTCATGACGCTGAAAACCGACTGGGCTAATGCCTGCGACAAATGGGCACTGGCCAAATACTTCTCCAAGAAGAGTTTCCTCAAGCAGCTGAAAGGCTACCGCCGCGATATTTCCGAAGAACATATCGAGCCGCTGATCTCGCAACTCGAGGAATACCACCGACTACAACAGGAGCTTTCTCCCCATCAGGGAGACCTCAACCGCATCTTCGGCAGTCTGACAGGTTCGGGCAAAATGGAATGGGACAACATCGCAGAAAGCATCCGGCAAGCCTCTACCATCCTCACCCTGCTGCGAGGCATCAACATGCCTTCGGCCTTCATACCTACCGTCAACAAAGAAAGCACTCTGAGCGTCGATATCAGTGCGCTCCGGCAGCTCAATGCCCTTTGGAAATCGACCACCGCTTGCCATATTGACGGAAGGATGACGCTTGATGAGATCATACAGAAGACCCCTCAATGGCTGCTTCACATCGACAAGTCGAGAGACTGGTCGCAATGGTGCACACGCCGTGCCCAACTCATGTCGCAGCGCCTGGGTGGCGTCGCCATCTACATCGAGAAGGGCAATGATCACGAATCTGCCTGCCAGGCGATGCTCCGCGGCCTCTACAAACGACTCGCCATGGACATCATCGACCACACGCAGGAACTCCAGGTATTTAATGGCCTGATCTTCGAAGACACCATCCAGCGCTACCGCGACATGGCCAAGCAATTCCAGGAACTCACGAAAAAAGCCCTTTACTGCAAACTTGCTTCCCGCATCCCCTCGCTGACCATCGAGGCTGCGAAAGGATCGGAAATCGGCACTCTGAAGCGCCTCATCAAGTCGAATGGCCGTGGCACCACCATCCGGCAGATCATCGACCAGATTCCTACCCTGCTGCCCAAACTCTGTCCGTGTATGCTGATGAGCCCCATCTCCGTGGCTCAATTCATCGACCTCAACCAGGAGAAATTCGACATTGTGGTCTTCGACGAGGCATCGCAGATGCCGACAAGCGAGGCGGTGGGTGCCATCGCTCGTGGCAAGGCACTCATCGTGGTGGGCGACCCCAAGCAGATGCCTCCCACCAGCTTCTTCATGACCACCTCCATCGACGAGGCTGAAGCCGACAACGACGACATGGAGAGCATTCTCGACGACTGCATCACACTGTCGTTCCCCGACCACTACCTCACCTGGCACTACCGCAGCCGCCACGAGAGTCTGATAGCTTTCAGCAACAGCCAATACTACGATGGCAAGCTCTACACCTTCCCTTCGGTGGACGACCGCAAGTCGAAAGTCACGTTCGTTCCTATCGAAGGCACCTACGACATGGGCAAGACGCGTTGCAACAGGTCTGAGGCGGAAGCTATCGTGGCTGAAGTGGTACGGCGGTTGCGCGACAGCCAACTGTCGAAAAACAGCATCGGCATCGTGTCGTTCAGCAAAGTACAGCAAGACCTCATAGAGGATATCCTCGTGGATGAGCTCAGCAAGGACACCAATCTCGAACGGTTGGCTTATGAGTGCGAGGAACCGATCTTCGTCAAAAACCTGGAGAATGTGCAAGGCGACGAGCGTGACGTCATCCTCTTCTCTGTGGGATACGGCCCTGACAAAAACGGCCACGTGTCGATGAACTTCGGTCCGCTCAACAATGCTGGAGGAGAACGGCGCCTCAACGTCGCTGTCAGCCGTGCGCGCAACGAGATGATGGTCTTCTCCACCCTGCAACCCGAGCAAATCGACCTCAACCGCAGCCGCGCCCGCGGCGTGGAAGGTCTGAAGCGGTTCCTGGAGTTCGCACGCAGTGGACGCATGCCGGTCATCTCATCACAACTGGAAGAGAAAGCCGACACCACGATCATTGATGCCATCGCCGCCGAGATCTGCCGCCATGGCTATGAAGTGGACACTCTCGTAGGACGCTCACGCTTCAAGATCGACATGGGCGTGATCGACCCCTCCGCCCCCGACGACTACCTCATGGGTATCATCTGCGATGGAGCCAACTACCACAACACCAGTACGGAGCGCGACCGTGAGATCTGCCAGCCCGGCGTTCTCAAAGGGCTCGGCTGGAATCTCATGCGCGTATGGACCGTCGACTGGTTCCTCAACCCGGAGAAAGTGATCGACCGCATCATCCGGGAACTCAGCATGATCAAGAAACAGCGCGAGACGCCTGCTACTGCCGAAACCCCGCCAACCGAGGAGAAGGCGAAAGATAAGGTCAAGCAGGGGGCCTCGCCTCAACCATCCAATACTCCACTCAAGAGCGGTCTTGCCACCTCCATCCCTTTCGAGGTGAGCGAGGATGAGATCCTCAAGACGACATCCAACGACAAGAGACTGCCCTACAATTTTGTGAAGCTCGAAAAACGATTCAACTATTCCTCGCCTAAAATCCTTACCCTCAGAAGACGAACGATAGAAGCCGACATCAAGCATATCATATCCGTCGAACAGCCGGTGGCCCTCGGTGCCATCGTGAAGAAGATCGTCATCGCCTACGGAATAGTACGTGCTTTCGACCGTATACTGGAACCCATCGAAAAAATCATTGAGAGCATCGCCTACCGCGACCCCTTGTCACAACCCGACAACCCCGTCTACTGGAGCAATGCTCAGGCCGCCGAAGGCTATGACAAATACCGTGAGGCTCCTTATCGTGAAACCGAAGACATCCCCTATGTCGAGGTCAAGAATGCAATCATGCAGGCCATGACACAGCAGATTTCCGTGCCAAAGTTGGAACTGCTGAAACAGATCACCAACTTGCTTGGCTATGCCCGTCGCACATCCAGACTCGACCAAATCATCGAATGGGTGCTGGATTACCTGGTCGACCATCAGCAAATCACTGTCAGCGATGGCACGGTGACGATCGCAGAGAAAGGAAAATGATAAGTCATACCCACAAGAAAGCGGGCGGGGAACAAAACCCCGCCCGCTTTCTTTTTGGGTAATCATCGCTCACAGCTTGCTGATGATGCCGCGCTGCGTTTCACTGAGGAATTTCACGATATGCTGGATCTCCACGCTGTCGGGCACCTGCTGCTTGATCTGGTTGATGGCATCGAAGACGCTTGTCTGGCCATGGAAGACCAGGCGGTAAGCGTTGGCGATGTGCTTCTGCACCTTCTCCGACACGCCGTCCTTCGAAAGCATCACAGTGTTGACACCTCCGTATCTCACAGGACTGGAACCTGCTATAATATAAGGTGGCACGTCTTTCGAGTAGGTTGTGCCGGCCTTGACCATCGCATAACTGCCCACACGTGTACCGGCATTGGCGATGACACTTGTCGATAGCACCACATGATCCTCGATGATGCAGTCTCCGGCGACCTTAGTACCATAACCGAAAACGCAATTGTCTGCCACTTTGGCGTCGTGTGAGATATGCACACCTTCCATGAGGAAGTTGTTGTTGCCGATCACGGTCTTCGCTCCACGGTGCGTAGCCCTGTTGATGACCACATTCTCACGGATGATGTTGTTGTCGCCGATGACGCATTCGCTCTTCTCGCCGGTGAACTCGAAATCCTGGGGCAAGGCTGCGATGACCGCCCCTTGGTGGATCTTGTTGCACTTTCCGATTCTGGAACCGTTGAGGATGCTGGTGAACGGGAAGATCACGCAGTTGTCGCCGATCTCCACATCACCCTCGATATAGACGAAAGGAAATATTTTGCAGTTGTCGCCAATTTTCGCTCTTGGGTCGATTTCTGCTCTTGGACTGATATCACTTGCCATAATGTCAATGTTTTTTAAGGATTACTTACCTCCGCCGCCAAGGGCATTGTAAAGGTTCACCACAGCCTGCATCTTGTAGAAGTCATCAGAGACTTTCGTCAGCTGCGCATTGAGCAATGACTGCTGGGCTGTGATCACCTCGAGATATGAACTACCGGAATTCTTGAAGAGCATCTTGGTGTGCTCCACATTTTTCTGCAAGGTCTCCACCCTCTTGGCTTCCAGTTTTCCTTTCTCATCCGAGGAATTGTAGAGCACCAGGGCATCACTGACCTCGTTGCCTGCCTTGAGCACGACGTTCTGCCATGTGTTGTAGGCCTGCTCATACTGGGCCTCTGCCACACGGAGTCCGGCGGTGAGCTGTCCCTTCATGAAGATGGGCTGAGTGAGGCTTCCCACTGCGGAGAGCAGCCATTTCCCCGGATTGACGATGGCTCCGGCGTTGTTGGTGAACGTGGCCGATGGCGTGATGGTCAGGTTGGGATAGAAACGGCTCTTGGCTGTCTCCACGTCATAGAAGCATTTGGCCAGGTTCATCTCGGCATAGTGCACGTCAGCCCTGTTGGCCAGCAGCTGCAGTCCGATGCCTGTGCTGAACTCTGAGGGCAGGTTCTGATTCTCGAGCTTTCCCCTGGCGATGGTCTGTGCCGGCTGTCCAAGCACCAGTGAGAGGGAATTCTCCACTTCCCTGATCTGGCGCTGCATGTCCACGGCCTGTGCCTTCACCGAGTAGTAATTGGCCTCGGCGCTCTGCACGCTGGTCGAGCGTGCCCTGCCCAGATCCATCTGGAGTTTCATCATGTCCCAGGTGTCCTTGGTGAGTCCGATCATATCGGTGAGGATCTCCATCTGCTTGTCGAGCATGAGGAGCGTGTAGTACATGTTGGCCACACCTGCCACGACACCGGTCTGCACCATCACCTGATAGTCTTTCATCCCCAGGAGCTGCACCTGAGCGCTTTTCTTCTGAGCGAACAGGTTTCCGTAGAGGTCGGTGCTCCAACTGGCTGCCACGGGCAGCTGATAGGTCTTGGTGGCGGCATTGCCGTCCCAAGAGGCGATGGTGCCCTGTGGCGAGAAGGTGAACTGGGGCAGGAAAGCCAGGCGAGCCAGTTTGAGCTGCGTCTCCGCCATCCGCACGTTGAGTGCGGCATTAAGCATGTCGACATTGTTATCGAGGGCCTGCTGGATCAGGGTCTGCAACTGCGGATCAGTAAAGACACTTCGCCAAGGCAGGTTGCCGAAATTGAGCGAGTCGGCATTGGCCACCAAGGTGTCGGTGAGCGACAAGTTGTCGCGGATGAGGCCTGTCGTGTTGACCTCGGGTCTCTCATAGTGATGGAGCGCCCCGCACCCGGTAAGGAGTGCGGTCGCTATCGTCATGGTCAAAATATTCAGTTTCTTCATCTTTTATTCCTCCACGGTGTAGTTGTTAGCATGATTGACGTACTGCTCCAATTCGGCTGCGACAGCATCATTGCCGAGGTCCTCAAACTTCATCGGCCTGAATCTCTCCTGCAGCGACTGGAAAATCACGAAAAGGGTCGGCACCACGAAGATCTGGAGCAGCGTACCGATGAGCATACCACCGACAGCTGCGGCACCGAGGGTCTGGTTGCCGTTCTTGCCCACACCCGAAGCGAACATCATAGGCAGCAGACCGATAACCATGGCCAGCGAGGTCATCAAGATAGGACGCAGACGGGCGGCGGCACCCAGCACGGCCGACCAGGAGATGGCCATACCGATCTCACGGCGCTCCAGGGCGAACTGCACGATGAGGATAGCGTTCTTGGCAAGCAGACCGATCAGCATGATAAGCGAGATCTGCATATAGATGTCGTTGGAATGCCCGAAGAGCATCGTGAAGAGGAAGGCGCCTGCCAGTCCGAACGGTACGGACAGGATAACGGCCAGCGGAAGGATATAGCTCTCATACTGAGCCGACAAGATCAGATAGATGAAGATGAAGCACAGCACGAAGATGATGGCCGTGGAGTTGCTCGAGTTCGCCTCCTGACGAGTCAGACCGGAATAGTCGTAGGTGTAGCCCGTGGGCAGATTGTCTTCGGCGACTTCCTGCACGGCCTTGATGGCCTCACCTGTCGAATAGCCATCGGCCACGGTGGCCGTGACATTGATGGCGGTGAACAGGTTGAAACGGTTGATGTTTGACGGTCCGTACACACGCTCCATCTTGCAGAACTCGGTCACGGGCGACATGCCGCTCGGAGTGCGCACGAAGACGTTGGACAGACTCTCCGGGGTCATACGCGTTTCTGGCGAAGCCTGCACCATCACACGGAACAGTTTTCCGTAAGCATTGAAGTTCGATGCATACAAGCCACCGTAATAGCCCTGGAGGGTGGAGAGCACCAATCTTGGCGAGATACCTGCCTGCTTGCACTTGGCCACATCCATGTGGATCATGTATTGCGGATAGTTGGGGTTGTAGGAGGTCTGGGCGGTCTGGATCTCGGGCCGTTTGTTGAGCTCTTCCAGATAGGACTTCACGATACCGAAGAAGGTATTCAAGTCACCGCCTGTGCGGTCCTGCATGACAAGCGACACACCACTGTTGGCTGAGAAGCCAGGAATCATAGGAGGCGAGAAAGCCAGGATCTGTGCGTCCTTGATCGATGCCGTCTGCTTGTAAATCATACCCAGCACGGAGTTGGCATCATACGGATTGACGAGGAAGCGGTAGAAGCTGTCGCCCTGCCAAAATCCCGACAATTTCCACCAGAATCCCTTCTGTCGCTCATCGAAAGGCTTGAGCTTGATGATGAAGGTGGCCTGGTCGCTGCCTGCACCGGCGATGAAGTTGTAACCCTGGATCTGCTCCCGGCTCTGGATAGCCGGGTTGGCAGCCAGGATGGAGTCTACCTCATTGATGACCTGGCGTGTGCGTGCCACAGATGTTGCCGGAGGCATGGAAATGGTGCAGAAGAGTGTTCCGGTATCCTCACTGGGCACAAGTCCGGTCTTGGTGGTCTTCATCGTCACGGCCAGCACCACAATGCCGATCAAGACGATGGCACCGATAGCCAAGGGCTTGCGCACGATTTTCTCCACCCGGGTCTTGTATTTGTCAAGCATCTTGTCATAAGATGCGTTGAAAGCAGCATGGAAACGATCCACCCTCGACATCTTCACGGGTTTCCCGTCTTTGTCATGGGGCTTGAGGAAGATGGCGCAAAGGGCCGGGGACAGCGTCAGGGCGTTGATGGCCGAAATGAAAATCGACACGGCCATCGTGATACCAAACTCTCGGTAGAATGTACCCGAGGTTCCACCGATGAACGACACGGGGATGAACACCGAGGCCATCACCAGAGTGATGGAGATGATGGCTCCAGAAATCTCGTTCATGGCATCGATGGAGGCTGTCAGAGAACTCTTGTAGCCCATATCCAACTTGGCGTGGACGGCCTCTACCACCACGATGGCGTCGTCCACCACGATGGCGATTGCCAGAAGCAAAGCCGACAGCGTAAGCAAGTTGATGGAAAAGCCGAAAACCTTCAGGAAGAAGAACGTACCGATCAGCGACACCGGCACGGCTATCATCGGGATCAGCGTCGAGCGCATGTCCTGCAAGAACACATACACCACGAGAAGCACCAGGATGAGGGTCATCACGAGGGTGAACACCACCTCCTCGATACTGGCATACAAGAACTCCGTCACATCATAGTTGATCTTGTACATCATGCCCGGAGGGAAGAGCTTCGCCTGCTCCTCCAACTCTTTCTTCACGTTCTTGGCGATCTCATTGGCGTTGGAGCCAGCGATCTGCTGCACCATACCCATCACCGACGGGATGTTGTTGTTCTTCATCGACACGGAGTACTGCAGACCGCCAAGTTCGATCTTGGCCACATCCTTCAGCTTCAAGGTATTGCCATTGGCATCGCTTGAGATGATGATGTTGCCGAATTCCTGCTCGCTCTTCAAGCGGCCTGTATAGCGCATGGCATACTCATACTGCACATCCGACTGCTCACCAAACTGTCCTGGGGCGGCCTCGATGTTCTGCTCGCTGAGCACTGCCGTGATATCGCTTGGCATGAGTCCATGCTGCTTCATCACCTCCGGATTGAGCCAGATACGCATGGAGTAATTCTTCATACCCGGCGACTGAACGTCGCCCACGCCCTCGATACGCTTGATGGCTGGGATGATGTTGATGTTATTGTAGTTGGTGAGGAACTCGTCATCATAACGGCCGTCACTGGTGAGGGTGAACATCATCACCTGCGAGGTCTGGCGCTTCATGACGGTCACACCGATCTGAGTCACCTCGGCCGGCAGCAACGACTGGGCCTGCTGCACTCGGTTCTGCACGTTCACGGCACACATATCGGCGTTCATGCCCTGCCTGAAAAGGATCGAGAGGCTGGCGGAACCAGAAGAAGCCGAAGAGCTGATGTAGTCCATACCTTCCACACCGTTGATACTCTCCTCAAGCGGCACCAGCACGGAGTTTTTCACTGTCTCGGCGTCAGCACCAGGGTAGCTTGTGAACACCACCACCGTAGGCGGTGCGATATCTGGATACTGCTCGATAGGAAGCGTAGCCAGTCCGATGACACCCAGCAGGACGATGAGGATGGAGATCACCGTCGAGAGTACCGGGCGTTTTATGAATGTTGTAAATGTCATAATTTCCTGATGGATTAGAAAGTGTCGTTATTATTTCTTACCTGTCATGGCATCGACAAAGCCTTTGGCTGAGCCATCTGTTCCGATCTTGCTCGACTCGTCGATCTTCTTCTTGTACTGCTCTTGCGTGATGGGGACGATCTCCATGCCGTCGGTGAGCTTGGTAAGGCCGTTGGTCACATATTTGTCACCCATCTTCAGGCCACCGGTCACGATATAGTTGGAGCCGTCGTTCTGCGGGTCGACGGTGATTTCCGTATATTTCACCTTGTTGTCAGCACCCAGGACGAAGACAAACTTCTTGTCCTGCACCTCGAGGACGCAAGATTGTGGCACGAGAATCACAGAATTGTTCTCACGATGCACGACGATGGAGCCGGAACCACCGCTCTTGAGAAGATGCTCCGGATTGGGGAAACGGGCGATCATCGACACCGTACCTGTGGAGGCTTCGATCACGCCGCTCACCTTCACCACCTTGCCATCATAGGGATACATGGAGCCGTCGGCCAGTTTGAGTTTCACAGGGGGATAATTGTTGACAGCGGCATTGAGTCCACCGGCACTTTTCGTCATTTCCAGCACATCTTTCTCTGTCATGGAGAAGAACACCTCCATGGCACTGATGTTAGACACTGTCGTGAGGGCTGGCTGGCTCGAAGCGCTCACCAGAGCTCCCACCTTGTAGGGAAGACTGCCAACCACACCGCTCGCAGGGCTCTTGACATAGCAGAAACTGAGGGCTTCCTTGGCCGAGGCGAGGGCTGCCTGAGACTGAGCGAGGGCTGCTTTGGCCTGATTGACTTGTGCCTGGGCACTGGTATAGGCGTTTTTGGACGACTGGAGCTCAAAGTCTCCAATCACGCCATTGGCATGCAACTGCACACTGTTATCATACTGCAATTTTGCCGTATTCAGTTGGGCTTCAGCGGTGTTGATGGCGGCCTGCGCCTGATTGACAGCAGCCTGTGTCTGCCTCACCTGTGCCTGATAAGTCTCATTGTCGATGACAAAGAGGATTTGACCGGCACCGACCGACTGGCCTTCATGCACATTGATGCGAGTGATGAATCCTGAAGTTTTCGGTCTGATTTCCACATCCTGAACACCTTTGATGGTCGCGGGGTAAGTGACTTGCATGGCTGCACTTTGCGCGCCTACTGTCTGCACGGGGAATTCGTTATCTCCGAAATTCATACCTCCACCACTTTTTCCACCACATGCCACCAAGCATGCAGCAGCTGCTACAAGCAGAAAGAAATTAAGTCTTTTCATACCTATTAATAAATGATTGATCATGATCAATAAAGAAAACTTGAAAAGCCCATTTGGGTTTTTCCGAATGCAAAATTACATATAATTCTTTAGTTATAATGTGTGTTTATTGTATATTTAACAATTATTCACCACCCTACCGACACTCAAGAGGCAGAGACGTCACATTGTGGCATCTCCATCCCGTGGGATTTTGCAACTCGTCACCCAAAAAGGGGTGACGCTTGTTCTGTCCAAGGAGTCAACCACATAGAATAAAATCATTTGCAATGCGCTTTTCGGATTACAAATCCCGATGACCCAATGTAATTCCGATAACCTCAGATATCCTCCGATTATTCCGATTACTCCGATAACTCCGATAACTCCGATAATTCCGATAACCTCCGATTACTCCGATAATTCCGATTACTCCGATAACCTCCGATTACTCCGATAACTCCGACAACCCCGAAAAACAGCTTAATTCAAGCCTGCATTTGTTGGTATTTTTCAATAAGAAGTTGCCGTAGGGTTTCGGGGTTATTCTCCACTTTTCCATCAAGCACGGCATCCTTGATGTATTTCTTGAGGACACCCACCTCCGGCCCCTGTTGGAGTCCGAACATCTGCATGATTTCCGTACCATCGATACAGGGTTGAAAAAGGCGCTTGAAGTCCTTGAGTTTCAGCACTTCCAGTTTCTCTCTCACAATAGTGAAATTATCGAGGAAATGCTGTTTACGGATCTGGTTCTTGCTGGTAATATCGGCCTCGCAAAGCATCATGAGGTCATCGATATCATCTCCGGCATCGTTGAGCAGGCGTCTCACTGCGCTGTCTGTCACCTCCTCGTCGGCTATCACGATAGGTCTCATGTGGAGTTCCACAAGTTTCTGCACATACTTCATTTTCGTGTCCATGGGCAACTTCAGCCTTCTGAACATCTCTGGCACCATCTTGGCTCCGATGATGTTATGGTTATGGAAAGTCCATCCTACGGCCGGATCCCAACGCTTGCTCTTCGGTTTGCCGACATCATGCAGCAAAGCCGCCCATCTCAGCCACAAATTGTCCGTTCTTTTACAAATATTGTCAAGCACCTCCAGCGTATGGTAGAAATTGTTTTTATGAGCCCTTCCGTTTCGTGTGTCCACCACGTCGAGGAGTTCGATTTCAGGCATGATCAGTTGGAGCAATCCGCAACGCTGCAAATCGACGAATCCCTTGCTGGGCGTGGCGGTCATCATGATTTTGTTCAGTTCATCAGCGATTCTCTCACCACTGATGATACGGATGCGCTCCGCATTGCGCTCAAGGGCCTCGAAAGTATCCTCGTCGATGTAGAAATTGAGTTGGGTGGCGAAACGGATGCACCTCATCATCCTCAACGGGTCATCGGAAAAGGTGACATTCGGATCGAGGGGCGTGCGTATACATCCATAGAGCAGGTCTCCGATGCCATCAAAAGGGTCTACCAGTTCTCCGAATCGCCCCTCATTGAGGCAGACGGCCATGGCATTGATGGTGAAATCCCTTCGGTTCTGGTCATCCTCCAAAGTACCGTCTTCGACGATGGGTTTCCGGCTATCGTGCCGGTAACTCTCTTTCCGTGCTCCCACGAACTCCACTTCAGTGTCCCTATACTTCACCTGTGCGGTGCCAAAGTTGCGGAACACAGATAGATGCGCCTTTTTGCCCAACTTTTCCTTCAAGGCCTTAGCCACCTCAATGCCGCTGCCCACGACCACCACATCGATGTCGTTGGATGGCCTTTCGAGGAAGAGGTCACGCACATAACCTCCCACGACGTAGCACTCCACACCGAGTTCGTCAGCAGTCTGTGAAATCAGGTGGAAAATATCTTTGTCGAGGAGTTGCGCCAGTTCGGTGTCCGAGAGTTCTTTCATAATTCCGCTTTTCTTTTTGGACCTGCAAAGTTACGAATAAGCGAGCGAAAAGCCAAATTTATTTGGCCTTTTCCGAGAGGCAGTAACTTCGACGCGATAGCGTCAGACCTATATTATAACACATATTAATGTTTGATTTTTGTATGATTCATCAAAAATGCGTACTTTTGCACCGTGTAAAGCGAAAACAGCACATCAAGAAACCGAGACATGTCACAGCAAGCCAACAAGACAGAGAAGCAATTCCGCGAAGCCCTTGCCGAGTGCAGGACCTTGTTTGAGAAGAAACTTCACGACTATGGTGCCTCATGGCGCATACTCCGCCCATCCTCTCTCACCGACCAGTTGTTCATCAAAGCCATGCGGATCCGCTCCCTGGAGGTGAAGCACACATCGCTGGTAGGCGAAGGCATCCGCCCTGAGTTCATCGCCCTGGTCAACTATGGTCTGGTGGGCCTGATCCAGATCGCCAAGGGCTACAGCGACACCACCGACATCAGTTCTGAGGAGGCCATGGCACTCTACGACCAGTATGCCGACGAGTCGTTGCAACTGATGCTTCGCAAGAACCACGACTATGGAGAGGCTTGGCGCGGCATGCGTGTGAGCAGTTACACTGATTTCATCCTCACCAAAATCCAGCGTGTGAAGGAGATCGAGGACCTGGAAGGCGAGACCCTCGTCTCAGAAGGTATCGACGCCAATTATATGGACATTATCAACTACGCCATCTTCGGCATCATCAAACTCAGTGAGTAAGCTATCCCGCATCATCGTCAATCTGTGCCGCTTCGTGGTAGCACCGACCCTGATCCTTTCGGGGTATGTGAAAGCCATCGACCCGCTGGGCACGCAGTATAAGATACAGGACTACCTCACGGCGCTCTCGATGGACGGCATCTTTCCCGACTGGACGACGCTAGGGGCTTCCGTGGTACTGTCGGCCATCGAGTTCAGCCTGGGCTTGTTTCTGCTGTTTGCCATCCACCGCCGCACAGTGACCAAACTGGTGTTGGCGCTGATGATGGTGATGACGGTCATCTCCGCCTGGCTTTGGATATTCAATCCGATCAGCGATTGTGGCTGTTTTGGCGATGCCATCGTGCTGACCAACGCACAGACGTTCGCCAAGAACGTCGTCCTGCTGGCCGCATCCATCGTGCTGTGCTGGCGCCCGCTGGCCATGGTGAGGTTTGTCTCGAAGACCAACCAATGGATAGTGATCAACTACACCTTGCTGTTTGTGATCCTCTCCAGCGTCTATTGCCTCTACGACCTGCCGCTGTTCGACTTCCGGCCCTACCATGTGGGCAGCGATCTGAGGAAAGGGATGGAGATCCCCGACTCTGCCGCCCAACCGCAGTTTGAGACCACTTTCATCCTGGAGAAAGACGGAGTGCAGCGCGAGTTCACCCTCGCCGACTACCCCGACTCCACCTGGACGTTCGTCGACAGCCGCACGGTGCAGACAAGCGAGGGCTATGTACCCCCCATCCATGATTTCTCGATAGAGACCTCGGAGGGCGACGACATCACCGACGACGTGATAGGCGATTCCGGCTATACCTTCCTGCTGATCTCACCCTATTTGGAGCACGCCGACGACAGTGGCTTCGGCAACATCGATCAAATCTTCGAATACTGCCAGGATAACGACTACCGATTCTATTGCCTCACAGCCAGTGGCGAGAAAGGCATTGAGCGGTGGAGCGACCTCACAGGAGCAGAATACCCCTTCTGCACGACCGATGCCACCACCCTGAAGACCATAATCCGAAGCAATCCTGGACTGCTGCTGCTGCACGACGGTGTGGTCTACCGCAAATGGAGCCACAACTTCCTGCCCGACGCCAGTCAGCTCACCGGACGTCTGGAGCAGATCGAGATAGGACAGATGCCGCCCGACGAGACCGCCAGCAAGATCATCAAGATCCTGTTGTGGTTTGTGCTTCCGCTGTTCGCCCTGACCCTCGTCGACCGCCTATGGGCCGTCTACAAAAGGTTCACGGCCCCGAAGAGCCGCGCACCACAAAAGTAGAGACGTCACACCGGCACGTCTCCCAAAAACAACACAAGAGTAGAGACGTCACATCGGGGCGTCTCCCCCAAAAAACAAAAAAAGTAGAGACGTCACATCGGGGCGTCTCCCAAAAACAAAAATAGTAGAGACGTCACACTGGGGCGTCTCCCAAAAACAACACAAGAGT
>OCTW011608518.1_pt1 | contig 31544 bp, 16 predicted proteins | sample 1539671 | NCBI WGS metagenome assembly OCTW01 (sample SAMN02144230, study PRJEB22623) | gut metagenome | biome: sheep rumen | host: Ovis aries | place: New Zealand | reverse complement strand
CGACTTGTGTACTGATAAGGAGTTTATTTTGACAGCAAAAATCACGGATGCCGTGAAGCAGTACTATAAGGATATCAATTATTTGTTCCAATGGACAACAGATGATCCTTCAGTTGTAGAGCAGCCAAACTGGCATGATTTAGGTTTTCCTTCTACAGATGATGCTTATGTATTTAAGAATCCAGTAAATGAAGAGCCATTCCTATTAAGTGTAAATAGACCAGACACTAGACTCTTCTTCCGTTTGGTTGTCGGGGATAAGAGTGTTTTGACAACAGATCGTGACTGGGAAGACATGAATGTACAGTCGCCATGTAAACCTGTGTCAATTTCAAACATTCCTATTGTAGCTGGTTTGAATTGCCCCGTATGTGTAGCTCCTGATGAAGTAGTAATCACAATGAAAGGAAACGGAAAATACGATTCGATAAAAAGCATTTTATACCTTTGTCCTGGCGATAGTGCACAGTTTGAGGTAGGTGAGATAATCGGAACAGATGCTGACAACAAATCATATTATAATTATGTTGCAAGTTGGCATAAAGATGATATTAAGTCTACTCCTTTGATGAAAAAGACATGTTCCGACGCAGATAACCAAGGTCCAACACTTAGTATTACATACGACAACGTTATAGCTGGAGGAGCAAATGAAACCAAATACATTCTTTTAATTCACGACAACAGTGATCCTTCTTTAAGCAGCACACCTTGTGATTATGCGGATACTCTCAGAGTGATTGCAGCATCAGAGCCAAGGGATACGCTGACAGATCCAGATCCGTTCTGCGAGGGTACACTTGCGTCGGAACCTGAAAAACGTATTTCTGGATATGATATTAGTTGGTATGAGGACAAAGAGATTACGAAAAAGATTTCAGAACCTGAAATTGCATCCGTTACAGTAGCAGATTCACCAAAATCATACTACTATGTATTGACTGACACGAAGACTGGCTGTCAGAGTGATATTAACGAATATACAGTCAAAGTGGCAAGCGTGCCTGCTCCATTAATCGAAGGAAGCATTGTCTACCAAAAAAGCGAGGGTGAAAATGGAGGATTCAAGATGCCAACAGAACAGAATCCTGATGCCATCAAGAACGATTCTGACTGCATCATCGTTTGGTATAAAAAAGACAATGCAGGACAAATGATCCAAATTAATGAAGCAGATGCCACTCCTGTATACAATAGTTCTATGGTTGAGGATGAAATGTACACATACTATATTACACAAATCAACAAAATGACAGGTTGTGAGAGCAAACCGTTTGTAATACATATCATTGTGGAAGCAACTCCAACATCTTTGACAAACACTCCTGCCAAAGTCGTTTCTATCACGCCTAATCCAGCCTCAACAAAAGTATCTGTGATCGCTGAGGAAGCTGTAGAAAAGGTTGAGATTCTCAACATGGTTGGTGAAGTGGTAAAGGTAAGCAACAGAAAAGATATCGACACATCAAATCTTTCTAATGGAGTTTACTTTGTACGCACAACTATCAATGATGAGACTACTGTTCATAAGCTTGTGATTAACAAATAATACATAGCTGAACTAATGCAAAAAGGTCGACGCGAATGTGTCGACCTTTTTTGTATTTAATTTTTCTCGAATGTCCATTTTCCAATCTGTAACATTTCGCATATCTAATTTCCATCCTTTCCCGTCAATTCATTTATATATTTTATTATGAATGGACGCAACTCAGGAAGATCTACAGTCAATGTGTCCCAAAGGCCTTCCTTACTCACCTGATAATATTCATGCACAAGATAATGACGCATTCCTCGTATCACTTTCCATGGCACTTCTCCATGTGTGTCTACAAATTCATCAGTCAGTTTATATGCCGCCTCTCCTATGATTTCAATCATCTTCACCACTCCATAATAACGAACTTTATCCTTATCCAACGAATCATACGATAATGATGGAAGCAATTCCGTCAGCAAGTCTATCTGCTCCAATATATGACGAAGCCTATCTGTGTCTCTAATTATTTCTCTCATAAATCAACACTTTATCTCTATTCGCCGAATCTACAGCAAATGGCAAAAGTGAGCCGTCTTCAACAAGATCCACCTCACATCCCAATAACTCCTGAAGCTGCTGTTTGATACTAACAATCGTGAACAATCCAACACGATAATTTTTCCTATCATATTGGACAAGGATATCGACATCGCTTTCTGAAGTCTCTTCTCCTCTTGAGTAAGATCCAAAAAGCCATGCCTTTTTTACGGGTTGTGTCCTTAAATATTTTTGAATATTTTCGACGATTTTAGTATTCATAAAATCATTAATATATTGCAAACGGTTACTCTATACACGGATACAAATGTAATCGAAAATTTCGACAATTGGAAAGTCTCCTGTGAACTTTGTGTCTCCGTGGTTACCGTCCATCCCTAATTTTTCATTTTTCACTTTTCATTTTTAATTTAAAAAATTAGAGGTGCCACATCAGACACCCCTAATTTATAATTTTGCATTTCTAATTTAGCATTTAGAATACTACTCCCACTCGATTGTTCCCGGTGGTTTGTGAGTGACGTCGTACCACAATGAGCCTGCTCCTTCTGCAACGAATCTGCCCCAAAGTCCTTCAAGAAGTTTCTGGTCGATCTCTGCGAAGTTGGCTGTCATTGCCTCTGATGAGTTTACTGGACGCATCACAATACATGGCTTGTCCTGCACTGTAAGCGGAACCAACACTACTGGCATCTGCCAGATCGACTCGTATAGGTTGTTTTCCTGCAAAAACTCTGTACAGATATTGTCGAACTTACGTAGCACGTCAAAGTTGTTCTTTGTGGCATACTGCTCTATCAACTTTGGATTTTCATCACTTACACTGCCCACCTGCCAGATCACACGGTTGATCACCTTGAAACGGTTTACCAACTCAGTTGAGTATTTCTCACACTGCTTCCAAGTAAGATTCTTAGTTGTCAACAAGAACGGCTGCGCGTATGTTCTACCGTCGCCCTGCACTCCTACACTCTTGATAGGAAGGACTTTTCCTTCGATATTGTTCTCCTTCAAATACTCTGCCAGGCCAGGCACGTCTGCGTTTGTAGCAAACTCTCCCTTGCCATCTGTACATAGCAGACGGACTCCAAGACCTGGACCAGGGAATGGGTGACGCCATACAAGGTTGTGAGGAATACCAAGCTCCTCGCCCAACATACGTACCTCATCTTTATAAAGATCTGCCAACGGCTCAAGAAGCAATCCCTGTGCCATCAAATCCATCACCTCCTTCACACGGTTGTGGTGTGTCTTGATAAGGTCGGCATTCTTTGTTCCTCCACTCTCGATAGTGTCTGGATAGATAGTTCCCTGAGCGATCATCCACTCTTTTGGATCAAGGTTCAGTTTAGCCATCTCCTCGTCTTTCACAACCAAGAATGTGGCACCGATGATCTTACGCTTCTGCTCAGGAGCTGTAATGCCCTCAAGTCTGCTCAAGAATGAATCTGTAGCGTCGACAACACGAAGGTTGTTCATACCCTCAGCCTTCAAGAAATCAATGATCTTTGCCGACTCATCCATACGCATCATACCATTGTCGATGTGAAGACCCATCACACGATCAGTGCCCAACACACGGTTCAAAAGCACAAATGCGACGGTGCTGTCTACACCTCCGGATACAAGCAAGAACACTTTTCTGTCGCCAACCTCTTTCTTGATCTTTTCTGAAATAAGAGGCATATAGCTCTTCATATTCCATGTACGCTGGCATCCACAAATGTCGATGAAATTGTCGAGGATCTTCATTCCGTACTTACTGTGAGTCACCTCTGGATGGAACTGGATTCCGTAGATTTTACGATCGTCTAGAGCCACCGCTGCGATTGGACAGTCCTTCGTCGACGCGATGATCTTATAACCCTCAGGCAATTTTTCTACTGCGTCGCCGTGGCTCATCCACATTGGCGAAGACGCAGGGATATTCTTCAATAGCGGGTGCTGAGGCTCCTTCAAAAGAAGATCAGCTATTCCATACTCTTTCACCTTACCTGGGCGAACTGTTCCTCCAAGCTGCGACGCCATCAACTGATGTCCATAGCAAATTCCAAGTTTAGGAACAGGAATATTCAAGATTTCAGGATTGTAGTCGGGAGCATCCTCCGCGTAGACGCTGGATGGACCACCACTGTAGATGATACCTGTTGCTCCTGCAAACTCCTCAACTGAGGCAGTAGGAGGCAATATCTCTGTAAACACACCCAAACGGCGCACTCTGTTTGCTATCAGGTGGGCATACTGTCCACCAAAGTCCAGAACTATGATTTTATCCTGCATATAATAGTTTTTTATTATTTCAAAAGTTTTTCAAAAAGACTCCAGTCGACATCCCTCGCGTCTACTCTATATTTAGCCTTTTCATAGAAAGGGACTCTTTTGGCAAGAGACTCCCTAATATACTCAAGCATCTCCTCGTCGCTCTTGTCCTTAAGAAGCGGACGCTCATTCTTGGCAGTGCGGAGATATTCGAAAAGCACCTCGGCGCTTGCCTCCAGATAGACAGTGTCGCCCATAGCGTTCATAATCTCCATATTGTCGAAGAAACATGGAGTACCACCTCCGGCTGAAATCACAACGTCCTCAAACTCAGACACTTCTTTGAGCATATTATGTTCAATCTTACGGAAGCCCTCCTCTCCCCTATCCTTGAAGATTTGTGAGATACTCTTAAACTGACGCTGCTCTATATAGACGTCCAAATCCTTAAAATCCAAGTTATATTTCTCCGCCAACATCTTGCCGTAGGTAGTCTTTCCACTACCCATATAACCCACCAAGAATATACGCTTCATTATCAATTTATAATTAGACGGTGCAAAATTATACTTTTTTTGGATATTTATGGTGTATTTGCAAGTTTGATTTGCGTTTGTCCCGTGCTCTTTCTGCTTTTGCGACGTACCAACATTATAGTATGATATTTCACGAAATTCCACAATTGTTAAAAATCTTTAAAACAAAGAAAAAAATCGCATCATATTTGTTTGCTAATAAATACGCAGCTATTAATTTTGCAACAAACAATTACGGTAACAGGAGAAAGCTACTTGCAAGACAGGATTAGTTTTTGCGAAAGTTTCGTATGTTTAGTTATTAATTCATTAAATTTTAAGTATTATGGCATTTAGATCATCTTTGAATCTAGGCGGAAAAGAGTACGATGTGCTCGAGTGTAATTATTCTTTAAAGCGTGACGTTGATTCAAAAGGACGTCCATCATCCAACATTTACGGAGGCAAAATCACAGTCAGAGTTGAGTCGACAGAGGACACTACCATTTTAGAGACAATGGTAAACCAGTTCAAGCCGTTCAACGGAAGCGTTGTGTTCAAGAAAGGAGACGAGGAGGGTATGATGAAGGAGCTTACTTTCGAGAACGCCTACATCATCGAGTTTGCCGAGGGCATCGATATCGTCGGCACAGCGCCTATGTCAATTTGTATCACTATTTCTGCGCAGACCATCAAGATCGGTGGAGCAGAATATGAGGAGAATTGGCCAAAGGCTTAATGAAAACTGAGGAGAGGGCTAGTTTAGGCCTTCTCCTTTTATTGTTGATTAATAAATTGTTTTAATTTTGGTTGTTGAGTTGAGGATTCCAAAGGGCGGAACACCCTTATTCCCTTCTCTTCTGCGAGTTCGCAAGAACGAGCAGTCAATAAATAAATTTTTGTTTTAATATAGCAAAATCAATCACATAGCAAATTTGGCAATCAAAACTTAAACGGTTTCTAAATAGCCAATGAATTGTTTGACAGTTTTTCAGGGTTAGAACAATATAAAAATAGAAAAATAATTAAATGTCACAGAATTTGAATCCCGTACAACCGAAAGTGTTGCTCGACGGGGAAAATATACCTTTTGAATCACTGGTCTTGGAGCAAAGTATGAATTCATGCCACCGCTTCGAAGTGGTGTGTGAGTTCATGTCACAGGACGAGATGTGGCAGCAGACACCACAGAAATTCATGAATCGTATAGGCTCGCGAGCATTGATCACGTTCGAGCACCGAGAGTCTGGCACACCGTACGAATTTTCAGGATGGGTGACTGATGTCCGCATAGACGCATGGGAAAGTGAGCCTGACTTCTATCTGGTGAACCACAGGAGCAATCGCGTACATATAATAGGAGAAGGTGATATTGTGAAGCTGAACGGATCACGTGGAATGGATTCGTTTGTCGACAGCCAATTGAAATCAATAGTGACGCTGGCGACGCAGAATGCAGGCATCTCATTGGATTGTGAACCGAACTTCAACGGTGTAATACCATACGTGATGCGCTATCAGGAGAGTGTGTTCGAATTCCTCAACAGATTGTCGAGCACATATAATGAGATGTTTTTTTATGACGGGAAGACTCTCGTTTTCGGACAGCCAAAAAAATCACCAGAAGTGGCATTGACCTTCGACCACGACGTGTTCAGCCTCTGCACACGTGCGTCAGCGGTTCCCAGCAACGTTGCGGCATACGAGTATATCCATGAGTCCGACAGGCAGGTGAGTGTGGAGGGGACGAAAGACTCAGGAGCCGGACTTCTTTCAGACATCAAAAAACGAGCCGACCGACTGTATGACGACCAAGAGCTGGTGGCAAGCGCGTCGCCAGTGACATCCGACACCGACCTCAAGACATTGGCAGACAGAAAAAGCAGGACTATCGTAGGCTCGATGCTGAGTGTGGAGGGTCAGACACGCACATGCCAAGTGATGTTAGGAGGAATCGTGGAGATAATGTTTCCAAGCAAGATGAACGTTCCATCGTTGGGAAGATACCGAGTTGTGGAGATCGTCCATAAGGTGGACAAGTCCGGCAACTACAGCAACCATTTTGTAGGAACACCAGAAAAAAGAGAATTTATCACCCAGCGACACACAGGCAGCGTCAAGGCATATCCGGAGATGGCGGTGGTGAGCAGCAACAGCGACCCCAAGGGAATGGGGCGAGTGCAGGTGCAGTTCGACTGGCAGAAAAGATCCGGCAAGTGCACCAACTGGATCCGTGTGCAGACACCTGATGCGGGAGGTAGCGGCATGACAAACCGTGGAATGGTGTTCGTTCCGGAAGTGGGAGATCAGGTGATGGTCGGTTTTGAATACGGAGATCCTAGCCGCCCATACGTCACTGGCAGTGTGTTCAGCGGAAGCAATGGAAAAGGTGGAGGCTCAGGCAATACCACAAAAAGCATCATTACCAAGAGCGGTCATCAGATAGTGTTTAAAGACGACGACAACGATTGGGGAATCACCATCTCCGACAAAAACGGCAACGTCATCAAATTTGATACGAAAGGCAAAAATATACAGGTGTCGGCAGGGGAGACCATCTCTTTGCTTGCCAACAATGTCACTATCGATGCATCGCAAACGGTGTCGATAAACGCTGGAGAAGACATTGTCCTGAACGCAAGCAAAAGCTTGAGCTCATATTCGGATGAGAATATATCTTTTATGGCTGGCGAGGATGTCTCTGTGTCTGCAAAAAACATCACAACGACAGCATCAGAAAATTCCAAACATAATGCCGACACTCTATCTCTATTGACAGAAACCGAAATAGAGATGACTTCAAAGAAAGTCGGAATCGACAGTTCCAAGGAAAATCTCGTCCTTTCCACAGGCGGCGACGTGGAAACAAAAGCTAAGGGTAAAGTCAATTTGTTCTAATTGTTTTTAAAGCGGATACAACATGAAAATAGAGTTGAAAACAGATACATCGGCAAAGGAATATTCCGTGGAGAAACGCATCGAACTCATGGATGCGCAACACGAGGAGACCCAAGTCGTAGTATATACGGAAGATTTGACCGTCACCGTCGACAATAGCCAGCCACAGGAGATAATAGCCAAAGTGGAGAGAAGCAACGTGAAGAAAGATGGAAAAGCGTTTCCTCAAAACCCCATCGACCATTATTTCATCAAATCAGGTGAAGCATTAAACAAACTTGATCTGCTGCTATCAGCGGATGGCAGAATTATAAAAGTGGTGAACAGAGATAAGATTCTAAAGAATTGGGAATACACAAAAATATATCTTGACAACTATTTTGTCAGCGAAGACGGACACGTGGAGTCGACGATAAAAGGGTGGACAAAACAGATTGACTCCGTAATAAAAGATGAAGAGAAGTATATGCATTCCGTCGAAAACGATTTGCTATACAACCGCTTCTTCTCTGGCTATTGGCTTGATTACGGAGAGGATAATCAACTAGTTAGAAATCAAATCTTTCCTGCTATTTTGGGGAATGCGAGAACCGTGTTGACCGAAGTTTTGACTGTATCGGAGACAGAAGGCAAAAGAAAAATTGATATAGCCGGAAGTCTGAACAGAGAAACCTCAGACATAACCGCAATAGCAGAGACATTGGGCATGGACGAGACACAGACCGATGGTTTGACCATTAATCTGAAAGGGGTATGTCAGACCGACGAGTCCGGACTCATAGAAAAGATAGATTTGAAAGCTACAGCAGAATTAGCAGAAAGTGACTTTAAAAGAATTTATTGTTTGATTGTAAACAGGAAATAACAGACAGGTATGGCAACGGGTGTAAAAGAAGGACAGCAGTATGTGGTGGACGGTGCAATTTTCAGATGTCAGTATGGAAGCGCACCATGTCAGATAATGGCGATTTCAAACCAAAAGGTAACAGCTCAGAACAAACCAATTGTGACGGATAAAGACGTCACTTTCATGATTCCAACCGCTCCTTTTGTAACATGCTCACAAAGCAAACAAGTTCCTCCTACATGTGCTTATGCAAATGGAATATGGGAAACCAAAACGACAGTGCAGCATGGCGACCAAAATGCCATCGTAGAAAAGAGCGTTATGAAATGTCCTGTTTATCAGGGAGAGATAAAATGTATATATCCAGGACAAGTACAATCCGTATCCGTGCCAGAGTTAGCTGAATTTAAGATAGAGACACTCAGTGTTTTCCCGTTGGCGATGGTTGTGTCGTATAATACTCCATCAAAAGAAGACACTCCTCAGAAAACATCCGGAGTCAATGCCGTCTCTGCATCAAAAAAGACATTCAGAGCCGGAGAGGAGATAATCATCCATGCCTTTAAGAAAAGCAACAAAACTGAAGAACTAACCGCACCCAAACATGTCAATGTTGTTGTGTTCACGACCAAAGAGGTGGAAGAGACGAAAGGAACTGGGGAAAAAGCAAAAACAGAAAAAGTCAGGTATATTGACAAATTGATGACGTTCAAAGAGGTGTGTCCACCTTTCAAAATCAAACTCACCGACCCTGGAAAATACTCTATTGAAGCCGGGTCGGATGGCATTCTGGACGGAGACAGCAATGTCAAGGGATATAATAAGATAGACATTCAAAAGCCTTTGATAAAAGGCAAAAACATAATTCCTCCGATGTATCCTAAATGCACTGTAGACGTGGAAATCATCAGCGGAAACAGCATCACAGGCATCAAAAAAGCTGGGGATAAAAAAACTATTTCCGACACCGTGTATGTCAAGCAAGGAGGTTCAGCCGTATTCACTCCTGAGCTCACGTTGAATTATAATTCTGATTTTGAGTTGCTTAAATGTTCGGTCACAAAAAAGAACGGAGAAAGTGTCTTAGAGGAAGACTATAAATACGACGAGGCGAAACACAGTCTGACCATCACACCGTCGAGTGCAGAATTGGATTATAAAATCACATTTTCTTTATACAAAAAGACAGATGAAACCATCGAAGAGACTCCGATGAGTGAAAAGAGCATTCTCGTCCATTCATATAATGAGGCTATGCTTTACGCATATGTGCCTGGAGCGACCAAAGGTTCAGCAAACGGGAACACCACATTGAGAAGACCGGGAGACACTTTGATTTTCACTGTCAAACAGAAGGACGGCAAGGCGGAGGACCTTGACAAAATCGTATGGAACGTAAAAAAGGATGGCAAACTTTTTGAGAAGGACATTAAAGGCGAGATGATCCTGTACAAATTCAAGGAGGAAGGCGTATACACAATTGAAGCCGACCTGAAAGGCACGTCGCTCTCCAACGGAGGAGTGAAAGAGAATATCCTTACAGATTTCGATGAAGAGTCGGCCAATCCCGAAAACAAAAACGTGGTCGTATTAGATGAATTGAATAAAAGTTTGGTGAATGAAGAAGGAAAGGGAGACTCTGGCAAATCTGTAAATGGAGAGAACCATAAAGAAAGGGTCATAACCCACAAATTGAAAATCTCACGCAATGAAGTCACAGAAGTAAGATTAGGAGCCACCAACGGCAAAAGATACGAGGGTGTGCGATACACAATCGAGCCATCATTCCTCTTTGGCGACGCGACATACAGTGATGAGAGAAACAACGTCGTATACACATGTGAAGGGGCGGATGCTAACTGTCTAAAACGAGGCATATTCCTTGCCACCAAGCCAGGCGATTATATCGTCAAAGCCACACTTAACGGCAAAGAATGTAAATCGCAGCCATTCACAATTCAGGATGCCACATTCTCGAAATGGGAGTTTTGCGATTCGGAGAAGAAGAAAATCAGCTATATAGGCAGGAACATGAAGTTCGGCATTAACGCATCTGTGCCAGCTTGGGCACAAAATAGCAGTGATGAGAAGAAACAGAACAAGGAAATCACAGTATCAATCTTTTGTAAAGATAAAGCGATTCAGTCGTTCAAGACAAAACTCGATGAGGCAGGAAGTTTCCATATCGACAACATAGATGTTGAAAAAGATATCATTGCAAACGCAAAAAATACAGTGTCCTTTGATGGAATTCAGGATTTAATAATTACTTTTGTGGTGAATGATTATCCATCGAAAATTGTGAAAGGTTTGTCTATAAGTAAAGTCGGTCATGGTTTGTTTTCAACGAAAGCGAACCTAACGGTAAAGACCAAGCCGTTTATTGACGGATATTTCGCGGATAAGAATGGGAAGAAATTAGTCAAGATTGTGAATTATGTTGACGGAAGCAGCAACAATAAAGTGACTGCCAGACTTAATGTGTTGAATTATAGCAAGGAAAATCTTAAAAATCTAATGTTCTGCCTATACGAAAACAAGTGGGGAATAGATCCAATTGTTTTCAAGAGTGAAGACTTTAATTCTAATGAGTCAGGAATTGTAGAAATATCCATTCCTTTGAATGAAGGGAATATAAAGGAAAAAGATCACGGAGATTCAAAACTTCCACGTCTGTTCTATTTTAAGGTGTTTGAAAGAAAAATAAGTTATAGTTTGATTGACGGTCGTCCGGTAACAACTTGGCAGAAGGTTTGTGCATATCCCAAATCTCCTGGCGATCTGTACAACTACAATGTGCAAACAGAGATGTCAGCGGTTCAGAACGAAGCTTTGAAAGATTTGTCAGAAAATGTTGCTGGCAAAGACTACAATTCCGACAAACTCAATACTGCCCGCAGCTACTGTTACCAACTAAAGATCTCCAAACAATCGGAAGAAAGCAAGAAGTATGTCAACTCATATAACTCTTTGGCTCCTGTGGTGGTAGGAGAAGATTGGGAGAAGGAGGAGAAGAAGGAGGAGAAAGGATGCAAGTGTCCGAGATGCAATGAAGATGCGGAAGAATTGGCAAAAAGATTGAAAAAAATGTTTGTTAAAGCCAGTTCAGACGCGATCAAGACAGTCGCAGAAACATATTGCAAGTACCAGCGTAGATTCGGCATGGATTCGTGTTGGATCAAAGCTCATTTTTTCGCACAAGTATATGTGGAAAGCTCTTCTTTGACTGGCAAAACAGAAAGCATGGATTTTAGTGCAAAAAATCTTTTTATAGGCAAACCTAATTTGTCATATTTCAAAGGGAAGTGGGAAAGATGTAAAAAATATGGTAGAATTTCACAAAAGAAGAAAAATGGCATATATGATGATTTGCCTGAAGACAAACAAGATTGTAAGGATTTCCATAAAGCGGAACAAAGAGAAATAGCAAATCTTGCTTATGGAACAAGAAATGGCAATGAAGGAGGAGAAGACGGTTGGAACTATAGAGGAAGAGGTCTTATCCAGTTGACTGGTAAAGGTACGTATGGAGATGTTGGCAAGATAATGAAAGTGTTTGGCATGGACAAAGAAGGTTTTGAATGCGATTTGGTAAACAACAGAGATTTAGTCGCTTCCAATTTGGAATTGGCAGTTGTTGCATCTATGGCTTATTTCCACTATAAGAATTGCAATATGCATAGTCTTTGTAATGGCAACATGAATGTCAACGAAATAAGCAAACAAGTCGGGCAGAACGATTGGGCCGCAAGAAAGTTAGCCTTCGACGGCATCAAAAAAGAGAAAAACGGAAATGAGACAAAAGACGACAAATGTACCTATAAAATATTTGAATTAGACAATTGTGATTGGGATAAGATTGACTGTCCAAATGATGTCCCTTCCTATCATACTTTCTTTGGTGGCCGTGTGGAAAAACATATCCCTAAGGGATGTAATGAGAAAACAGCAACCCACTATATCTTCTATTACCATAAAGAAGATGGAGCTTGCGTGGAAATTTGCAGAAGGACAATTGTGAAAAATGAGGGGTTGTATAAAATGAAATGTGTGCAAAACAAAAATGCACAAGTTCCTGATGAGAAAACCGTCAAAAAAAACAATATAAAGACATGGGAATACCCAACTAAAACAGAAGCGGGGAAACCAATAACAAAAGTTGACGGCGAAATTATTTATTTTATGCCAAACGGAGACAGAATTGTCAAAGGAAAACCTGGCAATCCAAATAGCAGATATGCTAAAAGTGGAGATGCCATTGAATTGGTTAGAATTGACGAAGGATGCACAGGAGGTCTTTTCCAGTTTGATAAAGAGGGGGTGAAACTTTACTATCAGATAGATACCATTCAAACCGTCCGTTTCTATAGTGATCCGAATGTATTTGCAATCTTGATTGGCATTTTGGCTGAGTTAGGAGCTAATACTGAGTATGATATCAAATTTAAAGGAACTGGAAACGCTGAGATTCATGGCACTGGCTACCCGAGTCAAACTCATGTAAATGGCATGTCGTTAGATTTTTGTTATAGTGAAGATGAGGACGATTCCGACAAAGTTAGATTAACCAAAGATATTGCATTGTTGAAAGCTGGAATTAAGTTCAAATGTAAGACAAGGTATACTGGAACACGGAATAACAGAAAAGGAGGTCGTGAAGCATTCTCATCGCAAGCCAGGGACGACCATAATAATCATATCCATTTGGGACCATTCGACCAAGAATATAACAAACCAACGATAATAAATGAGAAATAAGATGAAAAAAAATTTTGTTTTATATGCAATCTTTCTGCTAATCGGTTCTGGTTGTGCAAAGAAAAGCCAAAATCCATACAACAATCAAAATGACTCTCTTTGTCTCACAAAAAAAGACGTGGTAGAGTCTGCTGACGACTCAGAAACAAATGATAACAACGAAAAAGAAAAAGATATGATAGATATTTCGAATTTATTCTCAAGTGAGGAACTTGATAAAATTAGATATAATTACATAAGTCAATTGCGTTTTGAATTCAAGTCTTTTAGTATAGGATACGAAATGGCTCCGCTATCAGAAGCGAAAGACAAAGACTTTATTAATCATGAGATTTCCGACGAAGAAAAATCAGAGAATATGGATGTAATCTACCGTATTTTTTTGAAAAAATATCCTATATTCAAACCTGTTTCCAAAGAACTGTTTGAGGAAAAGATGAAGAGAGTATTTGATATTGATGTTAACGACAGGCTTATATGTGGAAAGTCTTTTTTTACAAATCATTCAATGGATAATGAGATTGCTTATACCACGTATATCGATCTAAAAAATCGCATCGTGACATTTGGGAATCTGCCACTCATGTTTAAGAAAGACATGGATTGGGATGGTTTTTATAAGAAGTTGGAAAATTTAGATCAGGAATCTATAGAGTATTATGATACTGAGGTGAAACTATATAAGGAATACTTAAATAAAGCGTCACAAAAGAAGTACGCCATGTACTGCTCAAAACAGAAAATGGAATATATGTTCCATGTCAACAATTACGTGTTTTATGACAGCCAGGCGAGTCTTTCATGGCTGTTAAGTAAAAGTTCAGAAGTTGTTCACACAAATTTCGCTTATGTATTGTTCGATTTTTTCAATTACGATAAGGAGCCAAGAATAAACAAACTTTATTTCCAGCTTAACATAAGCAAAGGGTTTCCTTTAAAAACGGTAGCTTACAAAAGCCTTTTTGGAGAGGTGGAAAGTTGTTCTCAGACTCAATATTTTAATTATTTCAAGTTCAAGGTCCGCACAGGAATGATGCAGTATGTGGTGGATAATTGCTATGATGAGACAGATTTGGATACCTTCGGAATAAGAAAAGATAAACTGATCTGCATTATGGAAGACTGTTTCGACTATCTCTTTGAATATGTGCTAAAAGGAGACAAATACAAAGAATCAAATGGGAAATATTATGAAAATTCTTATGGAACTTATGAATCATATGGATGCCACTACTACCAAGTCTGTGCATACTTGGCTTATTATCTCACAAAAGCACACGAGAAATTTGTTTCATACGGCCATGGTGATCCCCGTTGTTGGCATAATGCGTTGGTCAACAATTTGCGTGAGGATCTGAAAAACAACGATGCCCGTTTTGAAAAATACGTGAAGGAAAATAACTATTTCCATCTTGAAGGTTTCGAACAAATCATGAAGGATGCCCATGATCAAGCAATGGTTGAGCCATGAAAACAAAGCGGTTTGTATGTTTGGGTCGTCACATAGATATTGATTTTGTGAATCAAGTGTTGAAAGTGAATGAATAATGGGGATTTAAGGGGCATGTTTTATTAACATTGCCTCTAACCTCTATTCTCTTTTGCAAGTTCCAATGATGGATGTTGCAATGCTCTGTCAGCTCCATCTCTCAGTTGTTTGATGATATCACAAAATGGATTTCTCACTTTTTTTCATATAATTGCTTTGTTAATAGGGAAATTATTTTGCAGAAAATATACTTTTTCGTAATTTTGCAACCCGTAACCTTAACCGGTTATAGTAAAAGTTAGAAAATGAAGTTATCAGAAAGTCCTTATGAGTTGTTGATGCGGTATGTTTTGAAAATGCGATTTTTTGATCATATAACAATTTTATTTTTCAACTTAGTAACTGATTGGAAATTGTATCATAATAATTTGTCAAATTAAGAATGGACAACAAACGTGACATCTACTGTGAAAAAATAGATTTGCGTCTATTATTGTTTTCACTCTTCATTGTGGTGTTTTCTTTTTGCATTAGCAGTACAAAAGCCCAAAACAAAATCCGGCCGATCAATCTTCAGTTGAACGACAATAAATATCTGTTTATCAAGTTTCCTGCAGAAGTCAACTATGCCGACATGGGAAGTTACGACCTTACGGCTAAAAAATGTCTCGACAGAATAATAAAGCTGAAAGCAACCACTCCACGATTCGAAAAAACAAATTTTAGCGTCGTCACAACTGACGGAAAATACTACAGCTTCATAGTGGAGTATAATTCCAAACCGTCATACATCGCCGTCGACATGGCAAACGTGAAGGATAGCATCACGTCTACGGATATTATTCCGTCTACAGGAATTGAGGTAAGCGATATTCACACTACACATGTCATCCTGCCTACAAAAGTGGCTGATATCGCCCTTGGTCACGAAGAGGTCATAAGCGAGAAAGCGGATCCGACAGACAACATTGTGAAAGTGAAAAGCGTGGTGGATAAGAAAGAAATTTTCGTCGAAACATCCATCACCGTCGTCACCATCGACGGGAACATCTACCCTATGACCGCTGTGTATGCAAAAAATCCAAAGGAAATGAGCATCTCCTTCTCAAATGAAGGCAATGCTTTGTTTAATGACATGAACGTCGACGACGATAAAATGCGAAAATTATCAGAATGGATCATACAGAAAGGACAGTATATCAACGACTTAGGAATAGAAGAGAATAAGATGATGTTTCTATTAAGCAGCGTCTTCACGGATCAGGACATTATAGCCTTCCATCTTTATGCCAAAAACAAAAGCAAAATCGATTACCCAATCGACTTTGTGAAAGCTCACATCGCCGACAAGAAGACGGGAAAAAGATATCTCACTCAAGAGGAGGAACTATACCCTTTTTATAGCTATTATAGCGACGACGGGAATGTCATCCACGGCAAGGATGATATAGATATAGTGTTCTTCTACAAGAAGTTTACAATCTCAAAGGAAAAAATCCTCTACTTTGAGTTGTATGAGGAGAATGGAGGACGAAACCTAAGGTTCAACGCTCCATACAAGACTATTATTAATGCAGAAGTGATGGAAAAATAAGAATGATAATGAGACATTTAAACATGTTTTTAGTCCTATTGGTAGGAATGGCATCTGGCTTCAGTATGGAAGATTGCATCGCAAACATTAGTGAGGAGCCAGATATTGTATTGACAATTAAAAATGTATAAACGAATTTTGGGAAATATCTGTAATCATGAAAAAAATATACGTTATTTTATTGGCACTATTCTGTGCTATCGGTTGTTGTAATGCTCAGCTAATTCATACAAAAGGGCAAATGGGATTGGGATTCCGTTGGGGTAAAGCCTACAAAAATGACTACAATATTGGATTGTTCTACAATCTGTATACAAGCGAGAAGCTCGGGCTTTTGATTGAGCTCGACAGGGAAAAAGCCGAGTTTGAGTTTAGCAAATTCACCAATCAGTTCCTGCTAGGAGTGGGTTGTGAGGTCGCAGTTTGGCATCCATCTCCAAAGTTTTATATCAATTTGGATTTGGCAGGTAATATTGGTTATGACCAGTGGGATTGCACGGTCATGGATTGGCAGGAGAAACATATTGTAGGAGGAGCCAACGCAGGTGTAGGATTTGAATTATACCCTTGTCATTTCTTATCTTTCGTGTTAAAAGCCAGAGAATTCATGATTTATGGCAAAGGAATGAACTATCTGAAACCAGATTATTCATTGGGTGTAAAGGTGAATTGGTAAGACAAGTCAAAAACAATTATTTAATGCACATAGTAATGAAAAAAGATAGATTGACCATGAGATATTTAAGTTTTATTCTATTTCTATTGATAGGTTTTTCCTCTTGCGACACTAGAGAAGATTGGTTTGCAAAAGAAGGGGAAGGTGCTACTTTCATCATAAAATCATGCAAGAGTGCGTGGGGGTATTATGACCAGAAGATGGAGCAGTACGATTTTAGGAATGATACTGTTTACAGTGACAACAGCAGTCGGGTCGTCGAGATCAATGTTAAGGTAGATCACATTGAGTGGAATGATGATCGCTATTCCCCTGGAATGGATTATGCCAGTGAAATTTTGTATCTTGATGTGGAAGGTTTCGGACAGAAGGTCTGCAGAACTCAATATTCTGATAGGAATGTCACAACGGATCGTTTGGAACCTCATTTTGTGAGTTCTAAAAAAGGAACTCAATTTATTTTTATGAGTAATTACGGAGCTGACTATCCAAAGACAAGTAACGATACCACAAAAGCCCCTGTATTGAACACCGCACACATGATCATGGAGGTTGAGGATGTGTTCCGAAACAAGTACAATTGTCATGTTAAGATTAATTGTTTGGGTGACATGGCACCAATACCTGTAATGGAGGTGAAGGATGTGGATGGAAAACCTATGGAGAAGGTATTTAATCTAGGCAAAAGCCACGACAAGGATGGAAGTGTAGTGAAGTACGAGTATTGCATCGGCGGTGAAATACGAGAGTATGATCTGCCAACATTCGACTGTGATCCTGCGGGAGTCCCAGCAGGAAAAGGTGCATACGGAGGAACATATATAACATCTACTGAACAGAGTGAGATCAAGCATGCATTCCAAAAGAAAGGAGAACATATAGTCTTTTACAGATGTATGGACAATCTTGGATTGTGGAGTCTTTGGGGATATAAGATAGTAACAATATAAAAATTGAATCGATGAGACTAAAAAAATATTTATTCGCCTTTGTATTGGTTTTTATTCCAGTACTCGCATTTTGTGAGGTTTTTTATGAAAACGCTGATGGGTGCACTTGGAATTATCTAGCAGGTTCAAAATATGGTGAAATTAAATTTCCTAAAGATCTGAAATGTATCTCGCTCAGCACAAACAAGACATACATCACACCTAACACAAGTGTTAATGTTACAAGAGGTAGGTATCAAGTCTATGCCAACAGGCCTGACAATGGTAATGAAGATGTTTTGGGATGTGATCTTAATGAGAAACTATATTTCTTTGTTCAGATCCTACCTGACGGAACAGAAGAGGGGCCTTTCGAATATGATCAGTTTAAGGATAGAAGTGGAAATAAAACTGATTTCTACAATTACAGTGATGGTTTTGAGAAGAATGAACGGACATGGACATTTAACGCCCGGACCCAAACAGTCACTTACGAAGGTTTGAAAAAATCTTATAAAAATGGAACATTTAGTAAGGAATTAGACCAGCTCGGAGCATCCTCCATTAACATCAGATTTCAGGTAGCATCTTGGATAAATGTAAAAAGAGGAACTAAAAGAGATAGAAATGATAGGGAAAAAACTATAATAGGAAACTCCGCCAATATCACTTTCTATGTATGCAAACCAGGAACAATTGGAGCCAATCCAGCTAGAACTCCCCAAATAGAGGAGTCGGACGGAACTGCTAAATATTGCATTTATCCTACGCCTGTTGGATCTGCCTCTGATAATGTAATGCAGATAACAAATATACAAAGCCCTGGATATTACAATAGGGATTTATTTTTTTCTTGGGATTTGTACAATAATGACAAATCTCATATAAGCAATTATTATAGACCTGTGTTTTTGGAATCTAGCAATACTGCTCTTGATATTTTCGCAACATTCAAATATTCAGATTTAGGAGATTATAAGGTTGGAGACCAATACACTCTTACTCGTTCAATAAGTTTTACCAACGAATATAAGAATGAGTTGGATTGTTCTACACCGGAAATAACTTTTGAAATCGTTCCTGAGGCATTCCTTTCAGAGAAGGGTGTGAATTCTGTAAAAGTCTGTCCCAAAAAAGAAGATCAGCAATTTTCTGGATCCAAGGAGTATCAAAATCCGGATTGGATGTATTTGAAGGGAGAGGAAATAAAGTTCAGAGACAGTGACAACCGAATTGTCACCTTAAGCGACGCTATGTATGACGCATATGGAATCAAGTACGGATGGGAATATTCTACTGACAAGGAAAATTGGATTCTGTTAATTGATAAAACTGATGCAGAGGCGAAAGTCCTTCCAAACGGAGACTATAACTACACCAGTAGCTTTTTGTCTTGGACATCAGTAAAGGAACAGGATTTGTTGGTGCCAAACAATATGTTCGCTGATGGTAAGACTCGTTATTTCCGACAGGTTGTGACTTTGACTAATTTCTCAAACAGAAAAATCGTTTCTGAGAAATTACATGAGGCAACCCCTTACTATATCATAGAGAAAAGTGATTTTAAGGTTCAACCATTAGGCACACTATGCGCTGACGGAACTTCACAGGAAGTGGAGTTGAATGTGTCTTTCACCAAAGCTGAGAGTTCGGCAACGCTAGCCGGATATAAATGGGTGTCTGATGACGCCGCTTTCCAGTACGACTGTAGGTTCTTAGGAAAAACGGAAGAGTACAAGGATATTAATTTGTACGCAACATACAATGTCTTTGCCGATGAAGTTAAAAAATACGACGCAAATATAGCCGTCATCGACGGATGCGGAACGAAGGTTGAGCTGAAAGATTCTCTAATGCTTGAGGAGCAGCCAAAGATAGATCCTAACAATGTGATATGCACAAACGCCACATACGAGTACAATGAGCTGCAGAAACGAGTGGAGGTGGTCATTCCCGAAGGAGTGGTGGGCTATCTTCTTGTCGACAAGAGCGACGCCAATTATTCGACAAGTCTGTACGAGTACAGCACAAATGGAAACACTTATTCGAAGCTTCCGAGCCGAGGCAAGGATGTGATGCTGACTTCACAAAATGAGCAGACTTACTATTTCAGAAAGACTGACACAAGAGGAAACCAATGCGTAAGCGAAGACCTGACAGTGTTAGTAAAGAAGGTCAGCTCTATTGTAGGAAACCGTATTGACAAAGACACGATATATGTCTGCAAAAAATCAGGCAATCCGCTTATCACGGCGGAGTCTGTTAGTGGTGGATTTGGAGACGATGCGACTCTCTCTTATTCGTGGATATACAGCTATGACGACAAGGACTATACCCTGATGATGGACGACTCCAAGCCTCTGACAGATGCAAAGGTTGCCGAGGGAGTATGGAACCAAGTGGTGGACAAGAAAGTGTACATCAGAAGAATCGCCACAAGCAAGAAGGGAACAGGTGTTTTGAGTGACACCAGCGACGCTTTGGTGATCATTCCGTATTCCGACCCTGTAGTCGCATTGAACGTCGACACAAACTATGTGTGCTATGGAGACGAAGTGATTCTAAACGGAAGTGTGGATGCAAATTTCAAGGATCAGATAGAGAAAACGAATGTTGATGTCAAATATTGGTATGCAGGTGGAAAATCAAATTTTGACACCATTCCTACCCTTGCTCCGTATCATCTCACTGTTATAAAAGACACTCTTGTCTCCTTGAATGTGGAATTCTGTGGCAAGAGAGTGTCGAGCAAAGGAGTTACGATTACAAGCGGAAAAAATCTCAAACCTAGGATGGCTAACGGAGCATGTAGAGTGAGGGGAAAGAAGATGACTGCCTCCGTGATTTTTGTCAATGCCGACTACACATACAATATCAACGGAACTGAAGGATATTCGGCGGAAATAGACATCCCTAAATCTGGAGGATTCACATACAATGTGACAGTAAGCGACTCTAAATGTACAAAGACATTCACAGAGGAAGTGAAGGATGGAGAATTGACCGATTCGTTGAGGCATTTTGAGTTGGCGGTGGACGGAAGCAAACTTTCGAACGGACAGAATATATGTGCTGGTGTGACACACTCTTTTGCTAATATAGACCAAGAGAGTATTAACCACATCGCCAATACTTACACATGGTATGTGGATGGCAAATCGCAAGCGTACAGCAATAGCGCTTCTTTCTCTTATTTGTTGGCGACACAGGGAAAGACATACACTGTCATGCGAAAGAGTGAGGAGATAAAGGGAGGAGAAACATGCCAGTCTATCCTCGACTCAATCAAGGTAGTGACATACAACAATATCAGCGGTGCCGAATTGACAGTGGACAAGACGACTGTATGTTATGGCGATGGACTAAACATGACAATCAGCGGAGTGAAGGGTGCCAGTGAGGGTGTGTACAAATACACAATCTACGACGGAACAGACGTCGTTGCAAGCAATATTGTAGGATTTGGAGAGAGTGCTACGGAAAATGTAGACAAATTAGGAACAGCCGGAATGCATAATCTTTATGCTGTAGTGAGCGACACTTCGACATGTAACAGCAACTCCACTTATTCCCAAAAGACCGATAAAATACAGGTGTATCAGGCTGAAACCGCGGAGTTTGAGTTGACTGCAACACCATCGGTAATCAAAGAAGACGCTGGTCTTACTCAGGTTATCATTACAGCAACAGCAGTTAATGGAGGCAAAGTGACAACGGACAATTTCACATATTGGTATACCAATGGAGAGGGTACTGTTAAGAATGAGGCGACAGGAAACTTCAAGGTAAGTGTCGACGGATCGGATTTCAATGCTTATGGAATTTTGACTTTCGATGTAGAAAGGACAGTGGATGTCACTGGATGTAAAGCGACAAACAGTGTCACAATATCGCAGACAGCTGGATTTGAGGATCAGCCAAGTATTCTTTGTAAAGAGGCTAAAGACGACGATAAAGCTGAAATCTGTGATGGATCAGAGGTGGAACTTTCCATTTCAGTGCTACCATCGTATGGTACAAAAGTGTTGACATCAGAGGATTTGACATACACATGGTATAGAAATGGAATGTTGGTGCCAGGAACCGGAGCCTCTTATATGGCGACAGCAAAGGCTGGAGACACCACACTTTACCAATGCAAGATAAGCTATGTGTATGACAAAGCAATGAAGCCGGCTTATGTGTTCAGCAACGAGTTTAGGCTTATTGGCAAGAAGGGAGTTGTGTTAGGCAACGTCTACCAGCAGGGTGACAAATCACGAAATGTCGCTTTGTGTGTCGGCAGTGACAAAGAGGTCACATTGAATGTTGATGCAGAATATGAGGCTAAGGATGAGATTAGCTGGCAGCAAAGCACAGACGGAAAGACATGGATTCCTGTGCCAGAGACAAACATAAAGGAGCATGTTGGCAACACATTGGTTGTGAAAGGCTCTTACTATACTGGAAATAAAGGAAAACACTATTTCCGAGTCATGGGTACAAGTGATTGTGGCACAGAAACATACAGTAAGCTGTTTACTCTTGAAGTGGAAAGCCTCCCAGACGTACCAGTTGTGGCATTGAGAAACAGCAATGTGATCAATGGAAATGTAAGCAGCTTGAATTTCTCTCCAAAGAATAATTATGCTGGCTATCGTTATGAGTGGGGAGTGAGCGAGGATGATATCTCTTCCTTCTCTACAGGAGGTGCACAGGCGGTTGTTAATGGAGACTTTGCGGTGGGAGATAACACCGTCTATGTGCGCAAGGTGTCTACTACAGGCGGACATTGTGCGAGTGCTGTGGTTTCTTATGGCTTTAAATTGTATGAGGAGTTGAGCATTGGAAAATTGGATGAAACAAGTATATCTAAAGTAAGATGTCCTAATGATGATAAATTGACACTTCTAATTCCAAGCGTGAGTGGAGGAAGTGGCTCTTATGATATAACATGGCAGTATAAGAACGAGGGAGGGGATTGGATCCCATTCAGCAGCACAAGCAAGTTGCCATTTAACGTCATAATTTATGATCCGACTCTTATGGCAGATGGAAATACTCTGTTCCAACTTAAAATAGAAGGATTGTCTACAACAACAACATTCCGAGCAATAATCGCAAGCACAGGAGACTATAAGGGAGCAACGAAAGTATCGAATGAATACAAGATAGAGTTCTACGAATCATTGAAAGACGATGGCATCGACATTTCTGAGGAAGAGATATGCTACGGATCTATAAATGACAGAATAGTAGGAAAATCTACTACTGGAGGATATGCACCATACCGATACCAGTGGTATAAGACAACAAACAGGGAAGACTCTACTTCATGGGAGGTAATCCCGTCGGCCACATTGCAGAACTACACAAAGAGAGACACTTTGTATGAGACAACGTTCTACAAGAGAGTAGTGACAGACGGATGCGGAAGCAAACTTGAAAGTGTGTCGAAACGTGTTGGAGTGAACGACAAGGTTGAAATCAAGCCAGAAGACATCAGATATGAGTCTATCGTATCAAACGGTAACGTCGCTACAATGTGGGGAATGCCAAACGGTGAGGCTGACGCAAGCCAATATGTCTGGTATAACGAGAACTGGCAGACTCTTGACACAACAAAAGTAAGGGAATTGTATGCGACTAAAAATTCATTGACCGTGCCTGGATTAAACCAGCACAGCAAGTTGTATGTGTATTATGCGAAAAAATATCTTGACGGATGTTTGAGCTACAACAGCGACACCTTGGTTATCACAGCGAGCAAGAACACAAGCGGAAATATCTTTGTGAACGCAGAGAACGAGGATAATTTCTGGGTATGTTCAGGGACAACAGACATTGAGATCCTTTCTGAAAGCAATCCTTTGAATGCAAAGGGATACTCATGGCATTATAGAATCACAGAATATAATGCCGATGACGAGGCTGTGACAGGTCTGTGGGAGAATGTAGGAGGCACTATAGAATCTTTTGCTACAGGGGAGAACATCAATCTTGACACTTGCGGATTGAAAAGGGATGCTCTTAAGAACGCAAAGGGAAGACGAAAATATATCGAGTTCAAGAGGGTTGCCACATTCGAAGTAGGAGGCAAAACTGCTGAAATGGAAAGTAATGTTGTAAAAATCAACATCGTTCCTACAATGGAGTCGATACCTCTATCAAGAGAACTGATTACAGGAACAATATCAAGCAGCAGGGTAAATTACTGCAAGGGAGATATTGGAGAGGTTGTATATGGTGATGATATGGATCCGTCAAGTGTAGTGTTGGACATTTGGAGAAATCCGAACTCTTATTTTGGTCCTGGATTGTATGATCCTGGATATAAAGGAGGAGTAAACACATGGTTTGAGTACAGTGTGGACGGAATCAATTTTGACACTGTAAGCATATTCAATTCTGTAGAGAACAAAAAATTCGCAAACACGTTCAATCCAGGGGAGGGATTGGAAAGATTGATGAACCAATCCTACCGAGTACGCCGAGGAGTGTCTGACGGATGTTCCAGCGTCTACACAAATGAACTGTTTTTGACCGTAAGTGACGAGGCCGCGGATATGTCTTCAATATCCATGTATGCGTATGAACCAGGCAAATCAGGCGTTTCGGATAGATTAATGAAAGGTTTTGAATTTGGCGACAGTATTGTTATAGGCGACAAAACGATGGAATCTTACGATTGCAAGTGGAGTCTTGACAGCTTGTTTAACGACACTTTTGCAACATCAAAAATGTTTGTAGGATTCTCACTTGACGATAATGCTGCAGTCAGCCTTATGGATGATCCAAATATCTATTTGAAGAGAAAGAGCAAACCATACGGAGAATGCTGGTCTTCTTCTTTGCAGATTCCTATCGCACTTGGTACAGCAAGCAAGGGAGGGCAGATTTCTGAAAAACAGAAGGTATGTTTCGGAGCTGACTTTAAGGGCATCGACAATGTAGAGGAGGCGAGTGGAGAATGGATTGCTCCAAAACACGTTGAAATGAAGTGGCACTACGGTTGGCAGTGGTCACAGGATAGTGTCAAGTGGGTAAGCATTGAGAATTCAGACAGCGTTGGATTGAGTGCCAAACTTGTGAATACATATGTCGATCCATTGAAACTTATGACAGGCAAGACAACTTATTTCCGCCGTGTGGCGACTAATGATTCGTCAAGAGTAAGATATTCGAATGTGGCTGTCTTGTCATATTACGATGAAATGAAACCCGGTGTGTTGAGTGACGATCAGGATGGAAAAACTGGTTATTGCACAGGAGACAACCTTCCTGTAATCTCTACAACTGAGCCAACAGGAGGAACATTTGAAGAGAACGGAATAAGCTATACATGGAAGTTGGCTCTTAATGGCGGTGATTATGTGAAGTTGCCAACAAGGAAAACGACTCTTGACCTTGCATTCGTGGACACTATCTATAACCAGACTTTTGACAAGAATGTAGACGTAAGTATCATCTGTGAATACTCGGACGGAAAAATTGGTTGTGGTTCAGTTGAAAGCGAGCCTTTAAATTATGTCCTATATCGACGCAATGACGCTCCTGGCATCTACCAGGACAATGACAGCTGCGATGCTCAAACAGTAGTGGTGAAGATTGTTCCCGAGAAGACTGATAAGACGTATGTCTTTGGAACATATGTTTTCACAGAGAACGGAGACTCCATAACTTGGGAGAGCGAGGCTACAGAAAAGACAATCCAGCGTGTGTCAACTATGATAGTCGACGAATATGGGGTTTACTCTGTGGATCAAGAGACAGGTTGCCATAGTGAGACAACAATGTTTAACGTAGACAGTCTTCCTGATTTGAGCCAAGGAACTCTTGAAGCTCCAACAGCGGTTTGCTATGGAGAAGATTATACAGTGAAGGGAGGAACTGTTGTAGGTGGTAACGGATCAAAGACATACACATGGCAGTATTCATACGATGAGGTTGAATGGGAGACTCTCTCCAACCAGTCGGATGAAGATTTGGAAGTGATCAAACCGAAATCAGGAATCTCTTACAGAAGAATAGTTTCTGACATGTGTGGGGTTGATACATCTAACACTGTCCATATTGAGGTAAGAGAGAAAATTGATGTCACAAAGGATGTGTTTGTCTTCAACGACTTCAAGTGCGCGAACCGCAAGTTTAATATCAATACAGCGGAAGGTGTCGTGTTTACAGACAACGACTACTATCTTGTATGGAACTCAGCTACAGACGAGATTTTCGACACCAAGAACATGACATTCCATACAGTGGATGAGTTTGAGGGTGATTCTCTTGAAATGCGATTAGCACATGCCATCGTCGACACAACAGGAATGATTTGTAAGAGTGAAGAATTTATAGTGTACGCTCATCATTCAATCGCTTTGGATCCTGAGGCTAATAAAATCAGTTGCGATAACACCAATCCATGTAATGGAAGATATGTTGAAGTGGAAGGAGACCAACAGGAAGGACCACATGCAGACAAGATTGGATACAAGTGGCATGTGAGCCACGACAACCAAACCTGGATGGAGGAATTCAAGACAGGAAAGGATATGTCGCTTATAGCTGAGGACACTATGTACATCAGAAGAGTTGCAAGCAACGGATGTGAAACAGATACATCTAATGTAGTAGCTATCTTCGGTACAAAGGTCGATCAGTATGATTATGTAGGAAAAATGGCGTTGGAGGTGATCAGCAATATGCAGGATTCATCCGTCTCAATGACAATAGAGAGAGGAAAAGAGTTTGCTGCTGACTACTATTTTGAGGGCGACGGTGTTTTGCCGGTTGTCTCAGGCAACAATACAAATTTGCCTTACAAGACTGATGTTTACAAAGATAGTATCTTGATGCTGGTAGCAAACTTGGATCATTGCGTAAGCACGTACAGATTCTATCCTCTTCGTGGTGGAGTCATAAGGTTCGACGGTGACTCAATCCTATGCGGAGGTTGCGAGATACCAGCGATAGTCTCGACTGTTGTTGAGGGAGGAAACGGAAACTACACCTACCAGTGGCAATATATGAACATTTATACCGCCGACTACGTTAATATAGACGGGGCTACAGACAAGGATTACACCCCAAAAGCTGTGAGTGTGGAGACCTCATACCGCCGTTTGACTACGGATGGAGAGTATACATCTATGTCGAATGTGATTAAGGTGAACATCCGACCATTGCCAAAAACTACTGATATAGTGCCTTCAGTAAGCGATAGTCTCTTGAAATTATACAGTTTGAAATCTACTCAGTATAGCGTGGAGAAACTTCCGTCTTTGGCGTTGAGTCTGGTAGATACTATTTCAGATGCTGATATTGTGACATGGCAGAAGTCTTACAACAATGTAGAATGGGAAGACGTGGAGATGCAGGAGTCAAACGAAAATGACATCTATAAACTGTCTGTTGTAGATACTACAGAAAATGTATACTACAGAGTTGTCGCAATTAGCTCTTGCGGTGAATATACAAGCAAGGCTTACAAGGTGACGACATTGTATGCCTCTGTAATCTTGGATGAGGAACTGGTGTTGAGAGACAGTGTGTGTGTAGGTGGCGATGTATATATTAGATACAAGAAGGATTATCCTGAAGTATATGAATATTCATACAGAATTATCAATTATGAGGGAGAGGGGGCATTCCCTTATTCTAATTCTCGTGGAAGTTCTTGGTCAAGAGAAAATATTTTGACAGATTCCACAAAGGTTTCTTATGGTGCGATATTCATGTCTCCAAAACATTCTTTTGACGTTGAGATCACACGTTGGGTGAAGAAGACTGGAGCTAGAAGTTCTAAACTTGTCCATTTCTACGTCAATGAATTGTCCGCTAAATACAACTATGTTGTTGATGGTGTAGAATCTCATGAAAGTGGAGAAAAGAAAAAGTCTGTTCAGTTGAATCAGGGTAGCAGAGTAGTGTTCTCTCCTGAGATTACAGGCGGTTTGGAAGACAAGACATACAAGTGGAATCTGATTGCTCCGTTGAATGTGGAATATTATCAGAAATATGGGGGCAGTGCTGGAAGAGATGGATTGACATCGGAAAAAGAAAGTCCAGTTTGTTATTTCTACAATGATGGAACGTACACTATCACAATGAATGTTTCTGATGGAATGTGTTCTGCATCAGTTTCGGACACTGCAATGTATATAAGTGAAACTGGAGCTTTGAGATCATATAGTGTATCCGCATCATTCGACGATGAAGTCTTTGATTATGTAGAATTAAATGGTGTAGGACTTGGATATGTTGAGGTTTATCCTACGCATTTCTCAAATCACATCTCTATTTATACAGATTGTATAGAACCTCAGCATTACGAGATGTATGATGCACTTGGAGCAAAAGTTCTAGAAGGAGAATACACTGGAAATGTGGACGTAGAAACCAGCCAGTTGATTCCGGGAAATTATGTAATGAAGACTGTTGGAAAGGTTATAAGAATACTAAAATCTAAATAACAAATGGAAATAAAAAGGACTCTCTTTAATAGTACAAAGAGAGTCCTTGTTTGCATATAATCCAAAATTTATATTATTTCAAGTTAATTTTACAAAATAAAGGTCGGTGTTCACACACCGACCTTTTCATTACATATACAAACAAAAAAGGAGTTCGATAATTGAACTCCTCTTGCGGTATGGACGGGACTCGAACCCGCGACCCCATGCGTGACAGGCATGTATTCTAACCAGCTGAACTACCACACCATTTAGTTATGTCTTGCTCTCATTTCCTGATCGCGAGTGCAAAGGTAACACTTTTTTCTGTGTCTGCAAATCTTTTTGCATTTTTTTAATCAAAAAAGTAGATTTTATCATTCATTCTTGCAATCTCGCAGAAGATAACGGGGAAAGAAGGACATTCTATCCTTTATAATCCTCAAACTATTTCTTAAAATTTGAGCAGTTTCAAACATTTATCAAAATTGTTTTCTAATAAAAAGAAGACGCGAGTAGTCACGTCTTCTTGCCTAATCACTAACTATTATAATGTCTCCGCAAATGTTTTCAAATCTGTGTAGAACTTGTCAGTATAATCCTTTGTCTCAGCTGGAGCATTACCGTCGGTGAGAAGATAGACCGTCTGCATTCCCGCTTTGTAGCCAAACTGCAAATCCGAAATTGAATCCCCCACCATCGTCGATTCAGCAAAGTCAATCTCCGGGAAATCGCGTCTTGCCTCTTTAGCCATCCCTATCTCTGGTTTGCGTCTTCCAGTCTCCTCGCATGTGAGGTCGACGCAATGATAAATTCTATCGATTCGTCCTCCTGCGTCGACTATATCTTTAATCATTGTGGAATGGACTTCTTCAAGTTGTTTCTCCGTGAATATTTTCTTGCCAATACCTCGTTGATTGGTGACGATGAAGATTCTATCAAACTTTTTCGCGAATATTGCCAACGCCTCTCTCACCCCGTCTAGAAAAACAAACTCCTCAGGCTTTGTCACATATCCGCCGACAACTCTCTTATTTATCGTACCGTCTCTATCAAGGAAAAGATATTTTGCCTTAGGGAATAAGCCTCCAAACTCCCGCTGTGCCTTATAATAATCCTCTGGCACACCGATATCGATGAAATAACCTCCGAATGGATAAGCGACGATATTTCTGCGGAAAGACGGATTTTCAAGAATCTCTTTCTCAAATGAAAATTTCGACGGCAATCCCTGCTTCAAAAGCCAATTCTTCTTCACAATGTAAATACCACCGTTGATGTACCCCTCACCACTCAACTTGCCTTTTTCCACAAAGTCTTGCAAATTACCGTCGGCATCCACCTTCACAGCTCCATATCGCTCTACATTCTCCACCTTACGTAACGCTATCGTGATATTATTGCCTTTGTCGAAATGAAAATTCTGAAAGAGGGAGAAATCTATATCGAAAAGGGTGTCTCCATTTAGCACAAGGATATCGTTGCTCTTCGCAAAAGTCGACGCGAGGGCAATCGCACCTCCGGTAAATAAAGGCGTCGTCTCCTGAGCATAACTGATATTGATGCCACGATAACTGTCGCCGAAATATTCCTGCACCTTCTCATGCATATAGCCTGTGGATAGAATGACGTGATTGATTCCTACTCCTCGTAAACGTTCAAACAAATAAGCAAGAAATGGTCTACCGTCGACTGGGGCCATGGGCTTAGGAATATTTCCGAGCACATGCTTAAGACGTGTGCCAAAACCACCTGCCAATATAATCGCCTCTGTAATCATATTGTCCAAGTCTTTAAACCATTTGAAGTGAATTCATATCTCTTTGCTGCCACTCCAAGTTCAGACAAAGCCTTCTCTACAGCAAAACGGGTGCAGTTAGGGCAATAGAAAAACATGAATCCTCCTCCACCCGCTCCGGATATTTTTCCTCCCGTTGCTCCAGCTTTTAGAGCTGTTTCATATAGTTTGTCGATAAACGGATTAGAGATTCCTTCCGTCATTTTCTTCTTATATTCCCAGCCAAAGTTAAGGAGCTCTCCCATTGCGTCGATGTCTCCTTTCAACAGATGCTCCTTCATCTGTATTGCCTGTTCTTTCAACTTATGCATTGCCTCTATCGACGTCTGATTTTTGCCCTTCACATTTTTCACCTGACCTTCGATAATCTTAGCTGACTCACGACTTGTCTGAGTGTAGCAAAGAAGAAGATTATGAGCAAGTTCATTCTGGAACTGACAACGCACACGAAGAGGATTAACAATCACCTTATTGTCTGCATAGAACTCCATAAAGTTCACTCCACCGAATGTTGCGGCATACTGGTCTTGCTTACCTCCTGCCATCTGCAAATCCTCACGCTCAATTTTATAAGCCAATTGAGCAATATCATACTCTCCAAGAGGAAGTTTCAACCACTCTGCAAAAGCTCCCACTATCGCCACCATAAGAGTAGACGACGTACCAAGTCCAGAACCAGCAGGAGCATCAACATGCAATGTGATACGGAAAGAAAGCGGAGAATGAGTGAAATCAGATACTATTCTATTGTAAGCCCCACGAGCCAAAACAAAAAAACCATCAGTCGACAATTTTTCCGTCGCTTCACACACCTCAAATTCATCGCAATCCGGGCCGACAAATTCCACCTTGCCATTATCCAAAGGCTCGATAGTGGCATATGCATACATATTTATAGTTGCGTTGAGAATAGCTCCTCCATAAAGGTCAGAAAATGGAGAGACGTCTGTACCACCTCCTGCAAGACCGAGTCTCAACGGTGCTTTACTACGATATATCATGGTCTTAAATTTAAGTTCTTTTCTTATTTATAACGTAAGATACGTTTTCATTATTGTATTTGTATGTCAAAATTAACTAATAAATTTATTTTTTGATGTCGTTTTGTAACAAATATGAAGGAATCTGAAGAATAATCTATAACATAGCCTCTTAATATTATTGTTTTTCAAACTAGTGGACAAAAACAAACGAACAACTACAATGGATAATAATCCATACATCATACAAAAAGGGTGCGGAACATCTGTCCCGCACCCCGAATATTGACTGACTGTTGTCAGGTCCTATTTACTGTCTGATCAGAGTGAAGTGGC
>OCTW011543449.1_pt1 | contig 31603 bp, 28 predicted proteins | sample 1539671 | NCBI WGS metagenome assembly OCTW01 (sample SAMN02144230, study PRJEB22623) | gut metagenome | biome: sheep rumen | host: Ovis aries | place: New Zealand | reverse complement strand
GGAAAAAATGAGCAGATTCAAAAGAGCCGCTGCGGCAGTGCTGGCAGGCGCTATGAGCGTTTCCCTCGCGGCATGCGGAAGCAGCACGGATGGAAGTGCATCTTCAGGCAGCGCGGCAGCGTCCGGCAGCACGGCGGCAGCATCAGCAGGGGCGACGACCAAGGCGTCCGGATCTTCGAACGGCAAGACGGTTATCAACGTATGGTCCAATGACCGTCATGACCAGGAATATGTCACCAAGATGGTTGATCAGTACAACCAGACCAACAAAGACAACATCGAGATCAATCTGACGATCATCACCGACAACTACGACAACATGATCCAGATGGCGGTCAACGGCGGCAGCAACGCGCCGGACATCATCGGCAGCCCGTCCACAGCGCTCACCAACTGGGCGGACACGGGCATCATCGAGCCGCTGAACAGCTACATCGATGCGGACCCGGAGTTCCAGAAGGTCAACGATCCGTACAATCACGCGTATGAAGGACTGAACGCCGAGGACGGACAGATCTACTACGTATACAGCGGCATGCGTTCCGGCGTCCGCGTGGAGTACAACAAGAATCTTCTCTCTGAGAACGGATTCACGGACGTTCCGAAGACGCTGGATGATTACACCGCGATGGCACAGACCATCACGAACAACGGCAACGGGAATTATTACGGCATCGGCTTCACTTCCTCTTCTCCGTTCGAGAGACTTCTGGAGATGGTCGCTCAGGTTTCCGGCATCTACTACTATGATTATGTAAACGGCAAGTTTGATTTCTCCGGCTACAAGGAGATCATTGAAAAAGGACAGCAGCTTGTAAAGGCGGCTTACCCGGATCAGCAGGGCGTTGACAACATGAGAGCGCTGTTCGCGCAGGGGTCCTTTGCACTCTGGTCGAATGCTTCCCAGGAGGCCGGCGTATTCACCCAGCAGCTTCCGATCTCCGATTTCGAGTGGGGCGTTGCGGAAGTTCCGTCACTGAACGGCGAGATCAAGGGCGCGCTGCAGACGACACCGTCCAAGGGCTACGGCCTGATCCGCACTTCCAAGAACAAGGATGCAGCTTGGAAAGTCATCAGCTACTTCCAGTCCGAGGAGTTCCTGAAGGGCTATCTTGAGGGCGGCTATTGCCTTCCGATCACGGATTACATGGACGGCGTCATCGACAAGACCAAGATCGGCCGTCTGGCGGATTTCTCCAAGCTCTCCTATGAGGATGTATATCCGACCGTTCCGTCTGTGAACCTGCAGGGCGACAACTACCGCACCGTTCTCTGGAATGCGGTGATGGGATATGTGAGCGCCGATGAGGCAATCGCTGACCTGAATCAGCGTTATAACGACGCTCTCGAGGCTGACATCAAGTCCGGCTCGGTAAAGCGTCTGGTCATCTCCGACTACGATCCGCTTCACCCGTCCAAGGGCACTGCGACGTATCAGACGAAATAATCGCACGTAAACAAGACAGGGGGCCGGTCTTATTAGGACCACAGGCCCCTTTTTTCGACGAAGGAAACGAAGAAGTATGAAAAAGACGAAAGGAAAAGGCTCCGCCAGCCCGAAGGCGTCCGGAAAAGAGAAAGTCTCAGCGATCCTGATGCTTCTCCCCAGCACCATCCTGCTCGCGGTTTGCTCCATCTACCCGTTCATATGGATGTTCCGGTATGTCTGCTATAACTACAACGGCTTCAAGGCCACATACACCGGAACGGCCAATTTTTCCAGACTGGCTTCCGACTCGACATTCTGGAAGTCGGTCGGGGTGACATTTGAATACGCAGGACTTAAGATCCTCTTCATCATCCCGCTTGCGCTTCTCATCGCTGTCATTCTGAATCTGCGCATGAAGGGCCACAGCGTGCAGCGCGGCATTATCTTCATGCCGACGATCATTTCTTCGGCTATCGCCGGCATGATCTTCACATTCGTATTCGCCACGCAGAACGGTGTGTTAAACGGAATCTTAAAGAGCCTGCATATCATCAAGAGCCCGGTTCCGTGGATCAGCAGCACCGACTTTGTCATGGCAGCGGTCATCATTCTGGCTGTCTGGGGCGGTGTCGGCAACTACATGCTGTACTTCACGACCGGCATCAACGGAATCAGCGAGGACTGCTACGAGTCCGCCAAGATCGACGGCGCGAACGGCCTTCAGACTTTCTTCTATGTGACACTGCCGATGCTGGCTCCGGTTCTCAAGACGGTGCTGATGCTCGCCATCACCAGCGCGTTCAAGGATTACGAGTCCATCATGGTCCTGACCGACGGCGGCCCGAACAATCGCTCGATGGTCATGTTCCTGTACATCTACCACGTGATCTTCGGCACAACGAACTCATCTGCCCAGGTTCAGATCGGGTATGGTGCGCTCCTGTCCATCGTGGCGGCTGTGATCGTCGGCGCGGTCACGGTTATCTACCTGCAGCTTGCCAAGAAACTTGACAAGGTCAACGGCTGAGGAGGATGACAAATGAAAGAAACACATGCGGTATATTCGCCCGGCACGAAAGCGGCCAGAGCCATCGGCTGGATTTTCCTGACTCTGCTCGCGCTGCTGACCATTTTCCCGGTTCTGTACGTGATCTTCGGGTCTTTCAAGAGCAACAGCGAACTCCTGGTCGGCGGGAGCAACATCTTCCCGACCGTCTGGAGTGTCGCCAACTACATTCAGGCGTGGCAGCAGGCTAATTTCGCGGTCTACACGAAGAACTCCCTTATCCTCGCCCTGGGCGTCATGATCCTGTCCCTGGTCACATCGACCATGGCTGGATATGTGTTCTCCCGGACGAAATTCAAGGGGTCAGCGCTTCTGTACGGCGTCTTCATCGCGTTCATGTTCATCAACACCGGATCGGTATCCATCCGTCCGCTGTATGAGCTGGCTGTGAAGCTTCACATGAACAACAACCTGTTCTCTGTCATCTTCATTTCGACGGGCACAGGTCAGGCAACCTATATCTTCCTCGCGAAGGGATTCGTCGATTCTCTTCCGAAGGAACTGGACGAGGCGGCCAAGATCGACGGCTGCACCTTCTTCCAGACATTCTACAAAGTCATCGCTCCGCTGCTCAAGCCGGTCATCGCCACGATCGCGCTGCTTTCTTTCCGGCAGGGCTGGAACGAATACGTGCTTCCGCTCGTCTTCACCATGAGCAATGATGCGATGAGACCTCTTACTGTCGGCGTGAACATGCTGAAGAACGCAGGTGATGGCACGGCAGCGTGGAATATTATGTTCGCCGGTGCTACAATTGCCATCGTGCCGATGATTCTGGTATATATCTTCTTCCAGAGGTACTTCATGGGCGGCGTTGCGGCAGGCGCGGTCAAGGGTTGACAGGCACCACAAAAAAACATACATTCATAGCCGCCTTTTCATCGCGAAGGGCGGCTTTTTTATCGGACACCGTTACTTACGGGAGGGAGAACGTGAAGGGACTTGAGATTGGAAAAGACGGCTTTGTGAGAGGCTTCGCCGTGGCGGGACCTGTGACGGAAGATTTCCATTCGGACGCATCAGCCGGAAATCAGCTGGAACTGGAGGGGATTCTGCGCGCCAGGTGCGCCTCCCGAAAGCCTGACAGCTTTTCAGAAGAAGTGAGGCTGGGAAGCGTATCCTCCATCGGCGCGCCGTTTCGAATTGCCGGCGGAATGGGAGATTTCCTGGACGTGTCGGAGTTCTATTCGACAATGAAGACTGTTAAGATCGAGGCGGCCGTCACGCTGTATTCGGAGGAGGAGCAGACTGTCACGCTGCAGCTCTGGACGTATCTGGCGGCTGCCTTGTATGTTAACGGAGCGAAAGTGCTGGAGACTGAGCGCCCGGTCTATAAACCGGTCCTGAGAGTCGAGGCACCGGTGCGCCTTAAGGCCGGAGATAATCCGGTTTTCCTGCTGGCAGATACGCTGGGCGTCCGGGATACAAGAACTGTGTTCGGACTGCGCGTCAAGCGGGCCGGGAAGCCTGTGACGAGCCGGTTCCCGGACGTGAATCTGCGGGAACAGGTGGAAAGTGACATCCGCTACCTGGGGGCCATCCGGATGAACGGGGAAGAAGTGCAGCTTCCGGTCAAGACAGACGCTCTGTCCCTGCGCCTTTTTCCGGCCCCCGACGGGGACTTTGAGTCGAAACAGACGGTCACAGCACTGGACCTGTCCGGGAAGGAACGCGTGAAGATTCCGGAAGGCTGCGCGTCGTTTGGAATCTGCATCCCGCGCAAGGACTACCGGCTTGAGAGGAAGTTCTCTATTCCGCAGCGCAGCCATCCCGTGTACAGCCCGGATAAGACAAGAGACTATCTGTTTCGGGAGATCGCAAGGCGGAAGAGTCTTGACAGGGGCGGGTTCGGATTCGCCGTCATCGACATCCTGGCAAGAAAAGCGCTCGGAATCCGGGACCCGGAGGATCACCGGCGGATTCTGGAGGATTTCGATCTCATAGAGCAGCGCGTCGACTGCGCGGATTTTCTGCTGACAGGGTATTTCCGCTACCGGAAATTCTATGGGTTCACGGCGGAAGAGGAACGGCGGTTCAAAGAGATTCTTCTTGGGTTCCGCTACTGGATGAATATGCCGGGAAGCGACGGGATGTGCTTCTGGAGCGAGAACCACTCGCTGATGTTCTACATGGCCGCTATGTTTGCGGGAGAGCTTTACCCGGATGACTTCTTCAAACGAGCCGGGCGAAACGGCAGCCAGCTGCGCGCGTACGGCCGCCGCAAGGTCCTGGAGTGGCTGGATGATGTCGAGAAAAACGGATTCGAGGAATTTCTGTCCGCCGTGTACATGCCTGTGACGCTGGCGGCACTGCTCAACCTCGTGGATCTGGCGGAGGAGAACATCAGCCGGCGCGCCAAAAAGTGCTGCGACACGATGCTGCGCGAGATCGCCATCCAGGGATTCCAGGGGGTGGAGATTGCGCCGATGGGACGGATCTACGGCGGTGCGATCCGGCCGTATACCGGCGGGGCTCAGTGCCTCTTCTATCTGATCGATCAGAGCTATCCGGTCGAGACGAGCGAAGGGTGGATGTCGTTCCTTCTCACGAGCCGTTACAGATTCCCGGACGACCTGAAAGCGCTCGCGGAAGATGACACGGACATGCAGTACAGCTCCGGCAATGCCCTGATATCTCTCCGCAAAAGAAAAGACTATATTCTCACCTCGGTGCAGTCGCCCCGCACAGACCGGTATCAGCGCTGGACCAACATACTGCACGATCCGGATGCCGACACTGATACACACGAGTTCAACCGTTCACTCAACGAGACGTTCCACGGGACTTCGTTCTTTGAGCCGGGGACCTTCGGCTACCAGCAGCAGCTGTTCTATGCCGCGCTGGATCCGGAGACCGCATGCTTTGTCAATCACCCGGGAACGGACGCAGAGGATTCAGACATGCGGCCGGGGTACTGGTTCGGCAGCGGCCTGATGCCGGCCCTGCGCCAGGAGGGCAGCGTGCTGGGGGCCATCTGGCGCCTGAACGACGCGCAGCCGCTTGCGTTCACGCACCTGTACTTCCCGGAGTGCAAGTTCGATGAGATTCGCGAGGAAGGGGCTTTTCTTTTCGGCCGCGTCGGCACCGGGTACCTTGCCATCTGGCACTCGGATCCGCTGGAGGCGTATAATGGAGGCAGTATGACTGGCGTCGAGAGGCGGTGCTACAGTCCGGATCACGCCTGGCTCTTCATCACGGGGGATGAGAAGGAATACGGTAGTTTTGACGGATTTGCCGCCAGGGCACGGGCGATGGCACCGGCATATGACAAGGCGGCGGGAAGACTGACCGCGGGAGACTTCAGCCTGACATATACATCGGGGCATGACAGGACGCAGGTGGTAGTCTGAAAAAGGAGGGGCGGACGGGATGAATCTGTACGCGAATACATCGATTCTGTATGAGAGAGGATTCCGGATCGGAGAGTCGCTGGAGAACAAGCGGCTTTCTCCGACGAACCCGTCCTGCTGTCTGGATTATGACTGCCGGAACAAATCCATCAATATGGGCCTTCCGCATTACCATCTGTTCTATGAGATGCTGCTGCTCTTAAGCCCGCGCTGCAATCATTATGTCGAGGGCCGGAAGTTCAGCATGAAACAGGGGGATATCATCCTTCTCACCCCGGGTGTGCTTCACCAGTCGGAGTATATCGACGACAACAAGAATGACCGGATCCTGATCCAGTTCACGTGGCCGGGCACGATGTCCTTTCCGGACGCGCGCAAGAAAATTCTCACCGTCTTCAATGCGCCGGTGCCGGTCTTCCGGTTCGAGGGGGAGGCTCTGGCCCGGCTGTCGTCGGATCTCAATGCGATTGTGATGGATTATATGCGGACGAAGGGCAGTGCGGTGCAGGAGATCATGGCCAACGCCCATCTGCTGGAATTCCTGAGCGATCTGTATCTGTTCGCGGATCGGAATACATATTTTCAGACGCCGGACACGGGCGTGCGGGGGAAGATTTATTCGATCGTCAACTATATCCACGTTCACTACACGGAAGAACTGTCTCTGCACGTTCTGGCGGAGAGATTCTACATCAATCAATACTATCTCTCGCACTGCTTCAAGGAGATGACCGGTTACACAGTGGGCGAATACATACAGGTCACCCGGATCCGCAATGCGCAGTATCTGCTGGATTTCTCCGATCAGAATATAACGGATATCGCCAGGCACAGCGGCTACTCCAGCTTCTCCCAGTTCAGCCGCAGTTTCTGGAAGGTCAACGGCATGTCACCGTCTGAGTACCGCAGACGGCAGAAGTCGCGCAACACCGAAGAAGTCAATCCGGCGGAAATCGCAGAAAAAGTGTCACGGCGCTCTTTAAAAAATCCAGAATTGTAAAAATCCTATAAGCTTTTTATGAAGGCGCTGCGCACGATATTCATTTGTCAATATGGCATTTGCTGAAAATTACCCGAATCTCTTTGTGCATTTTGTTGGGATTTATACGATTTTACCCATTATAAAACAAGATATGCAATAAAAAATGCTCAAAACGCATGATTAATGACTTGATATTGACTTTACAGAATGTTAATATCTACTCGTAAAAGCCAGCAACAATCAGTACGCGACAGAAGGGAGAATTGTATGGCAAGTATGAAGAAATTTGCAGCCGGCGCGTTCGCGGCTGTGATGGCAGCCGGACTTACAGCATGTGGATCTGGCAGCGCGGGCGCAACAACGGGCGCTTCGGGAAGCGCCACCCCGACAACATCGAAGGCGATCACCGGCAAGGAGATGTCGGTCATGGTGTCCGAGATGCCGTCTGACACCGATGCACTCGGCAATGCGCTGAGCACATGGGCAAGCGAGAGCGGGAATACCATCAAGTACATTGTTGTATCCAACGATGACATGCTGACCAAGTTCCCGGCCATGGCCAAGAACAAGGACCTTCCGGACCTGATCTCCACAACCGGACTTCATCAGCTCTATCCGGAGGAGTTCGTGAAGCCGGAGACGTTCATTGATCTTTCCCAGTTCAATGACGCGGCGCTCCGCTCCGTCGGAAAGGCGTATGCTTCCGATGATATCACGGGTCTGCCGGATCAGTACACTGTGACATGCCTGTATTATAATGAAGATGCCTTTGCGGCAGCCGGACTTACGGCACCTACAAAGGACAACCCGTGGACATGGGATCAGCTGTATGAAAACGCAAAGACGCTCCAGGAAAAGGGCGGCGTTAAATACGGATTCGCTGCGGATGTTTCCAGAGCCAGATACGACATCATGATGTATGCCAACGGCGGCTCCATCACGCAAAAGGACGGCGACAAGATTAAGGTTGCCGTGAACAGCCCGCAGAATGTAAAGACACTTGAAAAGTTTGTCGAAGCAAACAATGACGTTATGCCGAAGGCCATCTGGGCAGGCGGCACGACCGATAACCCGGTTGAGTACTTCAAGAACGGCGATGTAGGCATCCTGCTCTCTGGTTCCTGGAACTACAACACGTTCTCGACGGATATCTCGAAGTTCAAGTTCAGCGTCATGACGTCTCCAAAGGGAAGCGCGAGCCAGGCGGCGATCGTCGGCGGCGGCGCTCTGGCTGTTCCGAAGAATGGTAAGCAGCCGCAGCTGGCAGAGCAGTTCCTGCAGTGGCTGTACACGGATGAGCACTACAGCGCATTCCTGCAGCTCGACAAGGGACCGTCAGTCATGAAGAACGTCTCCTATGATCCGGGTACCGATCAGGCCAAGGCTGACTATGCTGTGATCCAGAACGAGGTCAATTATGTGACGGATGCGTTCCTGGCAGATGAAGCGGCAGGCTGGAGACAGTACAAGGACAATGAGTACAGAGATGCCCTGAAGCAGGCAGTTGCCGGAGAAGTGACTGCGCAGCAGGCACTCGATGGATTTGCATCGGAACTGGCTGAGTCTTCGAACTGGGCAAAAGCATACTGATCAAAGAAGATCAAGGTTCTCTGAGAAGATTTCGCAGGGGAAGGGGGACACACATCAGGAGGTGTCCCCTTTTTCACTGCCTGTAAGAAAGGGTTGAAAGATGAAGAAAAGGAGAAAGGCCAACACCGCGTTCCGGCACACAGGGGCATTCTGGCTGTTTGTGCTGCCGTCGCTGGGGCTGTTCGCATTATTCTTTCTGCTTCCGCTGGTTCTGAGCATCTGGTTTTCCTTTACCGACTTTGACGGCTGGAAGAAGATGAATTTTATCGGTCTCAAGAACTACACAAAGATTCTGAAGGATTCGTCGTTTTATCTGTCACTGGGGCGCACCTTCATCTACACGATCGTCAACCTTCCGTTCAAGGTTGCCATTCCGCTGCTTCTCGCTGCGCTCGTGACATCCAAGAAGCTGAAGGGCAACACGGCAGTGCGCACCATGATCTACATTCCGGTGCTGTTCTCCTCCCTGGTAGCCGGTATCACCATTAACTGGATGTTCAGCCAGGAGTATGGCCTTGTCAACTTCCTGCTGGAGAAGATGGGGATGACTCCTCTGGAGTGGTCCCTGAATCCGACACTGGCGACGGTCGTAATCAGCGTTGCGTCCAACTGGGTTTCCGCCGGCTATTACATGCTTCTGTATGTGGGCGGCATCAATAACATCAGCAAGGAACTCTATGAGGCAGCTTCGATCGATGGTTCCGGGAAAGTCAATACATTCTTCCACATCACCGTTCCGCTTCTGCTTCCGACGACCTTCATCGTACTGCTTCTCTCGACAGTCAACCTTCTCAAGGAATACGCGTTGATTCAGGGTATCACGCTCGGCGGTCCGGGAACTTCAACGACGTACATCGTTCAGTACATTTTCAGTCAGGGCTTTGATCAGTACAAGTACGGCTACGCTTCGGCGGCCGGTGTTCTGGTCAGCATCGTATTTATCGTCATTGCGGCCATTCAGTTCAAGATGACGAAGGGAGGAGGCGAAGTCTGATGAAAACAAGTAAACATCTCGGGTCCACAATCGCTATCACAGTCCTGGGCTTCGTCATTGCCCTTATCATTTTCTTTCCGATCATCTGGCTGACGTTCAGTTCCTTCAAGCCGCGGGCGGAGCTGTTCGCCTACCCGCTCCACCTGCTGCCGTCGAAGTTTAATTTCGACTACTATGGCAGCGTTGTGAACGACGGACTGTTCGTCTACATGAAAAACAGTCTGTTCCTCGCAGTTGTCGGAACGCTCATCACGGTCCTGATCAGTGCTTCCTGCGGCTATGCGCTTGCGATCTACCGCAAGGAGATCCCGTACGTGAACAAGGTTTTTGCGGTGTTCCTTCTGGGCACACTGATCCCGGGCGAGATACTGACAATCGCGCAGTTCACGGTTGTGACGGACATCGGACTGTACAACAATATCTGGGGCTGCATTCTTCCGGTCGTCACGACGACCACCGGTATTTTCATGTACCGGCAGCACTATATGTCCATCCCGCTGGCGCTGGCGGAATCCGCCCGCATCGACGGCGCTTCGGAGTTCATGATCTTCCGCAAGATCATGCTCCCGCTCGGGTATTCGGTGACGGTCACTCTGACGATCTTCTCCTTCATGTGGAGATGGAATGACTATATTCTTCCTCTGATGCTTCTCTCGGATCAGAGCAAGTTCACGATCCAGATTGCGATCAAGAGCTATATCGGCACCATGGCGGTCGACTGGAGCTCCATTCTGGCAGCCTCGGTTCTGTCCATAGTTCCGGTCATCGTTCTTTACATGATCCTGCAGAAGTACATCACCGGCGGCCTCGCCGCGACCGGTGTGAAGGGCTGACCGTATCGTCTGTACATACGTGATTCGCTGAGAAGTTCCGCCTGCCGGAGCTTCTCAGTTTTCGTCTGAATGTTCGCCCGGCGGGTTCTCCGGGACTTCCGGGGGCTGCCGGACGGCACAGGAAAGGGAGGTTGGTGTTGAACCGTTTATATGAACATCTGATGCGGGGCGCGGAAGTGCGCACTGCTGATTTTATGAAAAACCAGGTAAAAGACCCGCAGGATATCCGCTGCGGCGCGATTCGCAGCGAGATCCGGGAGGCCAAGCCGACAATCTACGCCATGGCCACGGCGATCTCCGTGTATCTCACGCCGGAGAGCCGCTACTATCACAGCCGCGAGCTGGAGGAAACGCTGAAGCTGGCCATTGATTTTGTCGCCAGGGAACAGAGATCCAACGGTTCCTTTGACTACACGAGCTGCAACTTCCTCTCCGCGCCGGACACGTCCTTCTGCTTCAAGAGACTTATCGCCGCGTACCGTCTGCTCGTTAAGTACGGTGATGATGGTGCATTTATCAACGGGATGAAGGAGCGCTATCTGCACGTGCTGCACCAGGCCTTGAACGGGATCGCAGAGGGCGGTTTCCACACGCCGAATCACCGCTGGGGCATCAGTGCGGCTCTGATACAGGGTGCGAATCTGTTCGCGGATGAAGCTGACTTTGCAAAGCGGCTCAGAGACAGGGCGGCGCAGTATCTGAACGAGGGAATCGACGGCGACGAGGACGGCGAGTACGCGGAGCGCTCGACCGGCAACTACAATGCGGTCGTCAACAACGCCATGATCGCGCTGTACGAGGAGACCGGGGATGACAAGTATCTGGGATACGTCCGCCGGAATCTGCGCATGATGTTTTATTACATCGATCCGGATGACACGATCTTCACGCAGAACTCGACCCGGCAGGACCAGGGGAAGCAGATGTACGCGGACAAATACTTCTATCAGTATCTGTTCATGGCTGCCCACGACGGCGATCCGGATTTTGACGCTGCCGCATGCAAGATCATCACCGACAACACGGATCGCGGCGACCTGGCGCCGGACTGCTGGCACATCGTGCTGCGGCACGAGGAGATGCTTCACCATGAATTCACGCACTACGGCTTCCCGACGGAGTACCGGAAGTTCTTCCGCCACGCCGGTGTTCTCAGGGTCAGAAACCGGAATTACTGCTACACGCTGATCAACGGCAAGAGCAGCTTCCTCTATTACAAAAAGGGCGGATTCGGTGTCGGCATGAAGATCGGGGAGAGCTACTGCGATATCCGCAATTTCATTCCGCAGCAGATTCAGTCAGAGGGCAAGATGTCCCGGCTGGAGGCGGTGAATGACGGATGGTATTATCTGCCGTTTGATGAGAAGCCGGAGACGTCCGACTGGTGGAAGATGGATCAGTCCAAACGGAAAAAGCTTGTCAGCAGTCAGATCCACACGATTCTGGAGATCGAGGAAGAGGAGCAGGGGCTGAAACTGCATCTGCACACGGACGGAATCGACAGACTGCCGCTGCGGGTGGAATTCGACATTCCAAAGGGCACGCAGCTGGAGCACCCGGCTTTCGCGCTGACGGCAGATGCCGGACAGCATCTGATTCTGCGGGACGGATATGTGACCCTCCGGTATGAGGGGGAAGAGATGAGACTCGGCCCCGGCTTTGCAGAGCATGAATTCAAGGGGCATTACCAGTACGAGGAGATCAATATCGGTGGATTTACGCTCTACATGAATGCGTACACGCCGCTTGACCGGACAATAACCATTCGCTGAAGAAGGAGGCATGCGTGAGCACCAGGTACGCACTGGGAATTGATTTCGGCGGGACGACCATCAAGACCGCCATCGTGGCGCAGGACGGCCGGATCATCAGCCGCGGCTCGGTTCCGACCGGAATGCCGGCCAGTCCGGAGAAGCTGCTGGCGACGACCGCGGATGCCTGCCTGCGGCAGGTGGAAGCGGCGCGGCTCGCCCTGACGGATCTCTGCGGCGCCGGTATCGGGATGCCGGGGACGGTGAATCAGGAGACAGACTGCGTCGAATACGCGAACAATCTCGGTATGACGAGTTTCCCATTTGTCAGGAAGCTAAGGGATGCGCTGGGAATTCCGGTCACGGGCGGAAATGACGCTGACCTGGCGGCTCTCGGAGAATACACGGCGGGTGCCGGGAAAGGCGCTTCGTCTCTGATGCTTGTGACGCTGGGGACCGGAGTCGGCGGCGGCATCATTGTGAACGGAAAAATCTGGAGCGGCTGCAACTATGCCGCTGCGGAATTCGGCCACATGGTGATCGAGGCCGGCGGCCGCCCCTGCACCTGCGGCAGACGCGGCTGCTTTGAAGCGTATGCGTCGGCCAGCGCCCTCACGGCTCAGGCGGAGAAAAAGGCTGCGGAGCAGCCGGACTCTCTGATCGGCAAAGTGTATGCGGCCAGCGGCCATGTGAGCGGAAAGGATATCCTTACCGCCCTCAAGGAGGAGGATGCCGCGGCAAAAGAGGTGTTCGACGATTACATCTACTACCTCGGGCTGGGGATTACGAATCTCATCAATATCTTTCAGCCTGAGAAGCTGCTCATCGGCGGCGGCATCAGCAATTTCGGCGACCTGCTCCTGAATCCGGTGAGAGAGCATGTCGAGAAATACCGGTACTCCCGGTATTCTGATCGAAATACGCAGATCGGGATCGCGAGTCTGAAGAATGACGCCGGCCTCATCGGGGCGGCGGCGTTAACGGGAATTTTTGACCGATGAAGGATTTTATGAAGGAGGCTGCCCGCGTCATCCCCAGTGCCCGGCAGCTTCGGTGGTTTGATATGGACAGCTATGCGTTCATTCATTTCGGGATGAACACGTTCACGGACCGGGAGTGGGGGACCGGGAAGGAAAAGGAGGAGATTTTCGCTCCGACGGATCTGGACTGTGATCAGTGGGTGAAGACGATCCGGGACGCCGGGATGAAGGGGATGGTGCTGGTCGCCAAGCATCACGACGGATTCTGCCTCTGGGACACGAAGTACACAAGACATAGCGTGATGTATTCACCGATCAGGCGGGACATCGTGCGCGAGGCGGCGGATGCGTGCCGGCGCGGCGGAATACGGTTTGGATTCTATCTGTCGCCGTGGGACCGCAACAGCCCGCTCTATGGGACGGACGCGTACAATGACTATTTCTGCGCCCAGCTCACGGAACTGCTCACGGAGTACGGCGACATTTTCTATGTCTGGTTTGACAACGCATGCGGCGAAGGTCCGAACGGGAAGAAGCAGAATTACGACTTTCCCCGGTATATCGATCTGATCCGGAAGTATCAGCCGGATGCGGCGATATTCAACGATTTCGGGCCGGATGTGCGCTGGTGCGGAAACGAGGCGGGAAGCGCGAGGAGTTCCGAGTGGGCAGTCGTGCCGCAGGAGATGTGCCGGTATGCGGTTCCGCAGACAGCAGCAGGTCCCCTGGCAGATGAAGGCTCTCTGGGATATCTTTACAATACCAATGCACAGATCGGTGATCTCAGTCAGATCCTGTACTCGGGCGGTCTGGCATTTGTCCCGTCGGAGATCAACACGTCCATCCGCAGCGGCTGGTTCTGGCATGAGAGAGAGGAACCAAAGAGTCTGGAAGAACTGTTCCGTGTTTATCTCGCATCCGTCGGCGGCAATGCCTGCCTGAACCTGAACCTTCCGCCGGACCGGCGGGGGAAAATCGACGCGCGGGATGTAAAGAGGCTTCAGGAGTTCCGCGAGTTCCTGGATCATCAGTTTGGCGCGCCTCTTCTGGTTGGCGTCAGCAGAATACCAGGCGGATATCCGACGCAGCCCGTGTACCGGATCCAACTGAAAGAGCCCGGAAGAGCTGTCCGCTATGTCGTCCTGGAAGAGGACCTGTCGCAGGGGCAGCGGATCGAGAGCTTTCAGATCGAGGCGGCTTCGGAGGATGGAAATTTGTATCCGTTTTATCAGGGGACAACCGTCGGCCACCGGAAGATCTGCGCGCTGAGTGATCCCTTTACCGGTCAGAATCCGCTCACAAGAACCATCGACTGGTCGGCGGCAAAGGAACTTATATTGCGGGTCACGGCAGCCAGAGATGAAGTGCACATGAGGAGCGTCCGGGTTTTTTGACCGATAGGAAAGGACTGTAAAGGCTGGGCGCTGTCATCGGAATTGCGGATTCTTGCTGTTTCCGATGACATTTTGACTGTAAAGGCGGGGCGGTGTCATCGATAAAGCAGATTTTTTGCTGCTTCCGATGACTTTTTGACGTAAATCCGGGTTCGCTGTCATCGGAAACTGCTATTTTTCTCAGCTTTCGATGACTGATATTGATTAAAACCAATAATTATAGCATCGGAAACTAGCTTGAACAGGCGATTCCGATGCCAGCCCTTCGATCTCACGCCCTGAAAAGCATCGGAACGGCAAGTCAGAAGGGAATTCCGATGCCAGCCCACTGTTCTCGCGCTCTGAAACGCATCGGAAATGCAAGACAGGAGGCGATTCCGATGCCAAGGCCAGTTCCGATGCCGCCCGGCCAGCCTGCCGATTCCGATGCCAAGGCCAGTTCCGATGCCGCCCGGCCGCCCTGTCAATTCTGCAACTCCGGCGCCCCGTCAATCCCGCCGCTCCCCGGTTTCACGATCCCGTATAATAGTCCGGAAAAAGGAAAGTTTCACACTTTCCTTTTTTAATGTCCAGTGTTTTGGTATAATATGAAGACAATGCCAGAAGGCAGATGAGAATAGAGAGGAGATGCCCATGCGTGTCGGAACCGGATATGATGTCCACAGACTGGTGAAGGGCAGAAAGCTCATCATCGGCGGCGTTGAGATTCCGTATGAATTTGGCCTGCTGGGCCATTCGGATGCGGATGTGCTCACGCATGCACTGATGGACGCGCTGCTGGGAGCAGCGGCTCTGGGAGATATCGGCCTGCATTTTCCGGACAATGACCCGGAGTACGAGGGGGCAGACAGTCTGAAGCTGCTGGCTGCCGTGCGGGACAAGCTGCAGGAGAAGGGATTTATCGTCGACAACATTGACTGCACGATCATTGCGCAGAAGCCGAAGATGAGGCCGTTCATCGGGCAGATGAAGGAGAATTTTGCGAAGACGCTCGGCATTGACCCGGAACAGGTCAATGTCAAGGCGACGACAGAAGAAGGTCTGGGGTTCACCGGCAGCGGCGAGGGGATCGCCGCACAGGCCGTGTGCGCCCTGAGTTCGGTCGATGATCTGTATTCCCCGGGCGATGCCGCCGGAGGGTGTGCTGCCTGTCCACGCCGCATGCAGTGAGCGGATGAGGGGGCAGCAGCGGCTGAAAAGCGGCTGACAGAGACGGATAGCGTGCTTTATCTGCCCCGCAGGATTGACACAGGATAAGGGAAAAAGATCATGTTCCGATTTTTATATATGCTCTCACCTTCGTTCCGGAGGTATTACAGAAGCCAGATTCCGCTGGTCCGCGCGAAGGACCCGGCGATCAAGGAAGACAGAGAAGTTCTCCTGTACCCGAGCTTCTGGGCTGTGTACTGGTACAGAAAGGCGCACAGGCTCTACGAGAAGGGTGAGTTTTACAAGGCAAGGAAGCTCTCGCAGAAGGCCGCCAGAAAGACCGAGATTGAAATTCATCCGGGCGCGCAGATCGGGAAAGATTTTTTCATTGATCACGGCCACGGCGTGGTGATCGGTGAGACCGCCATCATCGGCGACGATGTCATTCTGTACCAGGGCGTGACGCTGGGCGGAACCGGAAAAGAGCAGGGCAAGCGCCACCCGACGCTCGGATCCCATGTGCTGGTCGGGGCGGGGGCAAAGGTGCTCGGCTCCATCACGATCGGCGACAATGTGAAGATCGGCGCCGGATCGGTCGTGCTGCGGGACGTTCCCGGCAACTCCACGGTCGTGGGCGTTCCGGGACGGATAGTTGTCAGCGCGCACGTCAATCCGGACGACCTGAACCAGTCCGACCTTCCGGATCCGGTCATGTCCGAGATCGACAATCTGCGGCGCGAGAATGCAAGACTTAAGAACCGCCTGTACTGTCTTGACAATATTGTCATCGGAAGTCAGGATATGGAAAAGGCGCAGGAGCGCCTGAAACAAAGAAAAAAACAGGCTGAGAAGCAGGATTTCAACAGGCCTGAAGAGGAGCAGAAGCAATGAAGATCTACAATACACTGACCAGACAGAAGGAAGAATTTGTTCCGATCGAACCGGGGAAGGTCAAGATGTATGTCTGCGGTCCGACTGTGTACAATCTGATCCACATCGGCAACGCGCGCCCGATGATCGTGTTTGACACGGTGCGCCGCTATTTCGAGTACAAGGGATACAAGGTGGATTACGTCTCGAATTTCACGGATGTGGACGATAAGATCATCAAAGAGGCGATCCTGGAGAACAAGCCGGCATCGGAGATCTCTGAGCACTACATCGACGAGTGCAAAAAGGACATGGCCGGCATGAACATCGAGCCGGCGACGAAAAATCCGCGCGCGACGCAGGAGATCTCCGGCATGATCGACATGATTCAGACACTCATTGACACCGGTCATGCCTATGAGAAGAACGGCACCGTCTACTACCGCACCAGAAGTTTCCCGGGGTACGGAAAGCTGTCACACAAGAACATTGATGACTTAGAGCCGGGTCACCGCGACGAGAAGCACGCGCTGAAGGTCGACGGGGCCGGCGAGAAGGAAGATCCGCTTGACTTCGTGCTCTGGAAGCCGAAGAAGGAGGGCGAGCCGTTCTGGGAGAGCCCGTGGAGCGAGGGCCGTCCGGGCTGGCATATTGAGTGCTCTGTCATGGCGAAGCGGTATCTCGGAAACACCATTGACATTCACGCAGGCGGCGAGGATCTCGTCTTTCCGCACCACGAGAATGAGATCGCGCAGTCAGAGGCTGCCAACGGCGCGCCGTTCGCGCACTACTGGATGCACAACGCGTTCCTGAACATCAACAACAAGAAGATGAGCAAGTCGCTGGGCAACTTTTTCACGGTGCGGGATATCAGCAAGCGCTATGACCTGCAGGTTCTGCGGTTCTTCATGCTCTCGGCTCAGTACCGCAGCCCGATCAACTTCAGCGATGAGCTGATGGAGTCCGCGAAGGTCGGCCTCGATCGCATCCGCACCGCCGTCACTCATCTGAACGAACTTCTGGCCAATGCTCCGGATACCCCGGCGACACCTTCTGAGCAGGAGAAGCTCACGGAGGCCGGAAAATTCACAGATGCCTTCGAGGCGGCGATGGACGATGATTTCAATACGGCAGATGCCATCACGGCCGTCTTTGAACTGGTGCGCTTCTCGAACATGAACGCAGACGAGAAGAGCACGAAAGCGCTGGCCGCCGGGCTCAAGGAACAGATTCTGAAGCTGACAGGTGTGCTCGGAATTGATGCCGAGATTGAGGAAGGACTGTTGGATGACGCGGTGGAAAAGCTGATCGAGGAGCGGCAGGAAGCCCGCAAGGCCAGGAATTACAAGCGCGCCGATGAGATCCGCGATGAGCTGAGCAGAAAAGGCATCATCCTTGAGGACACCAGAGAGGGCGTCAGATGGAAGAGAGCCTGACGGAGGCGATCCGGGAGAAGCTGGACCTGCATCCGCAGGATGCAGACGGATACTCGCCGCTTGTTCTTGCCTGGATCGGCGATGTGGTCTACGAGCTGACTCTGCGGACAATGCTGATTGCAGGCGGGAACCGGCCGGTCAACAAGCTGAACCGGGCGGATTCCCGGCTGGCGAGGGCCGGCGCGCAGTCGGACATGATGGATGTTCTGCTGCCGATTATGACGCAGGAAGAGCAGAGCATCTACAGGAGAGGGCGCAATGCCCATTCGTATACAAAGGCAAAGAATGCGTCGGTAGGCGAGTACCGCCGGGCGACCGGGTTTGAGGCCGTGATCGGGTATCTGTACCTCAGGGGAGAGTACCGGCGGCTGGAAGAGCTTATCGCAGCCGGCATCGCGAGCCGGCAGGACGGGGAAGACGGATGAGAGAAGAAGAAACGATTCAGGAAGACTGTCTGAAGCTGGAAGGCAAGAATGCGGTGCTGGAAGCCCTGAAAAGCGGGAAGACCCTCAACCGCCTGTATGTGCAGCAGCACGCTCAGGCGGGAGGCAAAGATCCGGATCACCACATTGCGCAGATCCTGCGCGAGGCAAAAAAGAACGGCACGGTCGTGAACTTCGTTTCGAAGGAGCGGCTGGATGAGATGTCGGACACGGGCAGACATCAGGGCGTCATAGCCTTCGCGGCAGCCGGCAGTTACGCAGACGTCCAGGACATTCTGGCGGCCGCCCGGGAGAAGAAGGAGGCGCCATTTGTCATTGTGCTGGATGACATCGAGGATCCGCACAACCTGGGTGCCATCATCCGGACAGCGGAGTGCGCGGGCGCGCACGGCGTGATCATCCCGAAACGGCGGGCAAGCGGACTGACGGGGGTCGTCAGTAAAGCGAGCGCGGGCGCGATAAGCCTGGTCCCGGTGGCGCGGGTGACAAATCTTGTGAGGACGATTGAGGAACTGAAGAAAGAAGGACTTTGGTTCGTGTGCGCCGACATGGACGGCACACCGATGTATGACCTGGACCTGAAGGGGCCGATCGGCCTGGTCATCGGGAATGAGGGAAAAGGCGTCAGCCGGCTGGTGAAAGAACAGTGCGACTACGTGGCATCCATTCCGATGAAGGGAAAGGTCGGATCCCTCAACGCGTCGGTTGCGGCCGGCGTGCTGGCCTACGAGATCGTGAGGCAGAGAGGACTGTAAGTGGCGATGCGCGACTTGACGGACGAGGAGCTTCTGACACGCTGCCGCAGCGGAGAGGAACAGGCATACGAGGCACTGGCGGAGCGATACAAGTCCATTGTGCGCCGCGAGGCAGCCGCGTTCTTTCCGGCTGGCGGAGCTGACAGGGCAGATCTGATCCAGGAAGGCATGATCGGCCTGTACCAGGCGGTCATGCGCTATGACGCGGCAAAGGGCGCTTCATTCGGATCGTTTGCGCTTCTTGTCATCCGGCGGAGGATCATGAATGCAGTGAGTGCCGCTTCGCGGCGCCGTCACGAGCCGCTCAACGACTACATCCCGCTTGGAGGCGGTCAGGACGGGGAGACGGTCGATCCGGCCGCCGATGAGGGCGATACCAATCCCGAGCGGATAGCGCTGGACAAGGAAGCGACGGAGGAGACATACCGGCTGCGCCGCAAGTTCGCCCAGGAACTCAGCCCCTTTGAACGGGAAGTCTTCAAGATGATGCAGGAAGGCGAGACGCTTTCCGGGATGGCAGGGCGCCTCGGCCGCAGCAAGAAGCAGGTCGACAACGCGCGCACGAGAATCCGCCGGAAGTGGGATGCCTTCCGGCCCGGCGGAGCATGACCGGTGCCCTGCGCCAGAGCCTCTGATTTTACAGTTGACAAATGCCGCCTGGTATTATATTATAATCGAGCGTCTGTAAAGCGCGATGCTGGTGTAGCTCAGTGGTAGAGCACTTCATTGGTAATGAAGAGGTCAGGAGTCCGACTCTCCCCACCAGCTTTTTTTCATGCCTGATTCTTTTCTTCCTTTTTTGCAAGCATCCGGTAGCGGATGCCGATGCCAACAAGAACCCCCGCTGCCGCGAAGAAGATGGCGCCCCATACGGGGGCCCCGTAGAAGATGAGCGCGATGCCCATCATGGCGATGATGAGTCCGTTCAGTATGTTGACTTTGGACTTCGATGCGTTTGTGTTCTTGATCGGGTCCGCGTCGCGGCGGCCGCTCGGGCGCCGGCTCGGAGTATTTCCTGTTCTCTTATTTTCCATGTGCAAAAACCTCATTTTCTGCCGTGAAAAGGCTCCTTTTATTGCCTTATGGCGAATGAACCGTATCATTTGCCGGGGTTATGTCTTATAATAATACCATATGCAAGTCCCGGAACTTGTGAAAATACAGGAAATTATGACACGGAGGAACTATGGACAAGGAACTGCTTCTGGAGAAGATCGATAAGGTTGTCGACAAGCTGATCCATCTGGGCGGTGCGGAGCCGGAGGAGAGCAAGGGGCTCAGCGTAGAGGAAATCATGGCGGCCGGAAAGTGCGACCGCGATTTCGGCATAGAGGAGTGGGACTGGCCGCAGGGCGTCGGCCTGTATGGCCTGTACCAGCTGCAGAGCTATTACGGCGACAAGCGCTATGAGCCTTTTCTTCACAACTGGGTCGAGAACAACCTGAAAGTCGGCCTGCCGAGCCGGAACATCAACACGACGGCGCCGTACCTGTCCATCTGCTCCCTGCTGGATGACTTCCCGCAGTATGAGGCGATGTGCCGGGAACAGGCGGACTGGCTGATGAACGGGCTGTCAAAGACAAAGGACGGCGGCTTTCAGCACGTGACAAGCGCCATCGGCGACAGAAACGGCGTTATGCTCAATCCGTCGCAGATCTGGGCTGACACGCTGTTCATGGCGGTCCTGTTCTTAAACCGCATGGGCATACGCTGCGGGCGCGAGGACTGGAAGGCAGAGGCGGTCCATCAGTTCCTGGTCCACATCAAGTACCTTTACGACAAGCAGACGGGCCTTCTGTACCACGGCTGGAGCTTCGAGAGGAATGACAACTTCGGCGGCATCTACTGGTGCCGCGGCGATTCCTGGTTCACCTACGGAATGATGGCTTTCCTGGCGGACCGCGGGGATGACCTGGATGCGGGCGTGAAGCAGTATTTCATCGACACATACAAAACGCACGTCGCGGCGCTCAAGGCGTGCCAGGCTCCTTCGGGACTGTGGCACACCGTACTGCTGGATCCGGATTCCTACGAGGAAGTATCCGGCTCGGCTGCCATTGCCGCCGGCATGCTGATCGGCGTGAAGACAGGGCTGCTCGACGCAAGTTACCGCGAGGCGGCGCTAAAGGCGGTGAAGGCGGTCTGCGATAACGTGGCGGATGACGGCACGGTCCTGAACGTGTCCAGCGGCACTGCCATGGGCATGAACGCAGAGCACTACAAGAACATCATCATTCATCCGATGGCATACGGTCAGTCTCTGGCACTTCTGGCGCTCATCGAGGCGCTTGACGCCTGAGAGCCATGGGTGATACTATTAACGGCGTGTGACGGTTCTACGGGTTACGGTTATTTCACCTGTCTTTGGGTGAATTTGTCAGTTGAACGGAGGACAGATTATGGTAACAGCGATTGTGGGCGCAAACTGGGGTGACGAAGGCAAGGGAAAGATCACCGATATGTTCGCCGAGAAGGCGGATGTGGTTGCCCGCTTCCAGGGCGGCGCCAATGCGGGGCATACGATTGTCAACGAATATGGCAAGTTCGCTCTGCATCTTCTTCCATCCGGTGTATTCTGCCAGCAGGTCACGAACATCCTGGGCAACGGCGTGGCCCTGAACATTCCGTATTTCATCAAGGAGCTGAACGGTCTTGTTGAGAGAGGGGTTCCGAAGCCGAAGATCCTCGTATCCGACCGCGCGCAGATCCTGATGCCGTACCATGAACTGTTTGATACGTATGAGGAGGAGCGCCTGGCCGGAAAGTCCTTCGGCTCGACCCGCTCCGGAATCGCCCCGTTTTATTCCGATAAATACGCAAAGATCGGCTTCCAGGTCAGCGAGCTCTTTGACGACAAGGATGAACTGATGGAGAAATGCGAGCATGTCGCGACGCTCAAGAACGTGATGCTCGAGCATCTCTATCACAAGCCGCTGCTGGATCCGAAGGAGATCTTCAACACCCTGATGCAGTACAAGGAGATGATCGAGCCGTATCTGGCTGACACCAGTGCCTTCCTGTATGAGGCCCTGAAGGAGGGAAAGGATATTCTCTTCGAGGGACAGCTGGGTACCATGAAGGATCCGGACCACGGCATCTACCCGATGGTGACGTCTTCGTCGCCGCTGGCTTCCTACGCGGCGGTCGGCGCCGGCATTCCGGCCGCGGAGATAAAGAATGTCATCGCGGTCGCCAAGGCGTATTCTTCCGCAGTCGGCGCGGGCGCATTCGTCAGTGAGATTTTCGGCGACGAGGCGCAGGCGCTGCGCGATCATGGCGGCGACGGCGGCGAGTACGGCGCTACGACGGGGCGGCCGAGAAGAATGGGATGGTTTGACGCGGTTGCGACCCGCTACGGCGTGCGCATGCAGGGCGCGACGCAGGTCGCTCTGACGGTCGTGGACGCCCTCGGCTATCTTGATGAGATCCCGATGTGCATCGGCTACGAGGTGGACGGTAAGATCATCCGCGACTTCCCGACGACGCATGTGCTTGAGAAGGCGAAGCCGGTTCTCAAGGTCTTCAAAGGCTGGAAGAGCGACATCCGCGGCATCCGGGAGTTTACGGATCTGCCGCAGGAGTGCCAGGATTATATCAACGCGATCGAGCAGGAAATCCAGGTTCCGATCACGCTGGTGAGCAACGGCCCGGCCCGGCATGATATTATTCACAGAGAGAGCAGACTCGGCAGATAAGTGGTCCTGCGTTCATAAAATCCCCCGGCAGACAGCAGAATGCGAGTCAGGCCGGGGGGTTTTGGTCTTATTTTCTTTTGAGGATCCGGTACATCAGCTGCATGGCGTACAGCACGACAGGCAGGGCGATGTCGGTGAACAGCAGACCGGGGAGTGCTCCGGCCAGCGGACCTGTTTCGGCAAAGGCAGAGACAAGAGTCAGCACGATGAGCACAGCCCAGACGGCGATACACACGAAAGCCAGGATGCGTCGTAAAGTTTTCATGAGAGAAACCTCCTGCGATGCGTTTCCTGTATTGTAGCGGGGACGAATCAGAAAGGCAACTTTTTGGATATGAACAAAATCAACGTTCTTGAGTATCTGGAGGAGAGCGCGGGCAGAGTTCCGCACAAAAAAGCGGTCGAAGACCTGAAGAGCAGCATGACTTATCAGGAGCTGTGGCAGGCGTCATTTACCTGCGGCGCGGCGCTGCTGCGGTATGTGAGACCGGGACAGGCCGTGGCCGTGTTCATGGACAAGTCTGTGCAGACGCTGGCCGTGTTCTTCGGCGCCGTCTACGCGGGCGGATTCTACTGCATGCTGGATCCGTCCCAGCCTGTGGAGCGACTGCAGCATATTCTCTCGACGCTGCAGCCGGCTGTTCTTGTGACGGACAAAAAGATGAGCCGCCGGCTTACGGGTCTCGGATTTACCGGTCCGATTGTAAATGCCGAAGATCTCCTCGCGCGCCGGGTCAACCCGGCGGACAAGAAGGCGCTTGCGGTTGTGCGCAGCGGCGCGCTTGACATTGACCCGCTCTACGCGATTTTCACGTCCGGGTCCACCGGCATGCCCAAAGGGGTTCTGGTGAGCCACCGTTCGGTCATCGATTTCATCGGGTACTTCACGAAGATCATGGGGATCGAAGAGGACGACATCATCGGCAATCAGGCGCCGTTTGACTTTGACGTCTCGGTCAAGGACATCTACTCGGCCATCAGCACCGGCGCGACGCTGGAGCTGATCCCGAAGCTGTACTTTTCGTTCCCGACCAAGCTTCTCGACTTTCTGGACGACCGGAAGGTCACGAGTCTGACCTGGGCGGTGTCAGCACTCTGCATCGTTACGACTCTGAACGGCTTCTCCTACAAGATTCCCTCCTCGATCCGCCGCGTGATCTTCTCCGGCGAAGTGATGCCGATAAAGCATCTGAACGCCTGGAGAAAGGCGTATCCGGACGCCACATTCGTGAATGTATACGGACCGACGGAGATCACCTGCAACTGCATGTACTATATCGTGAACCGCAGCTTCACCGATGACGAGGAGCTGCCGCTGGGAAGACCGTTCCCGAATGAGCGGGTATTCCTGCTGGACGAGAACAACCAGCCGGTGAGTCCGCGGGAACCGGGGAAGCTTGGCGAGATCTGCGTGTCCGGTACCGCGGTGACGCTCGGGTACCTGAACGCGCCGGACAAGACGGCTGCGGCATTCGTACAGAACCCACTGAATACCCGGTACCCGGAGATCATCTACCGTACCGGCGATCTGGCCAGCTACAGTGAGGAAGGCGAGCTGTTCTACCGCACGCGCAGGGACTTCCAGGTGAAGCTGTTCGGCCACCGCATCGAGCTCTCGGAAGTCGAGCTTGCAGCCAATGCCTGCAGGGATGTGGTGCGCAGCTGCTGTGTCTTTGACAAGGCCAACAACCGCCTGGCGCTGTTTTATATCGGCAAGGCGGACAAGAAAGAAATCACCGTGACCATGCAGCAGAAGACTCCACACTTCATGATTCCGACTTTTATGAAGGAACTCCCGGAGTTCCCGCTGACCAAGAACGGGAAGATCGACCGGAAGGCGCTGCTGGCGCTCAGCGAAGCAGAAAAAAAGGAGTGACTCCGGATGTTTGATATGCGTGAACTTGACGGCGTGATGGGGAATTACCCGACGCCGTTCTACCTGTTTGATCTGGATGCGTTCCGCGAGCGGTTTGAGGCGATCCAGCAGATTGTCGGAGACGACGTGACGCTTGTGTATGCGATGAAGGCCAACCCGTTCCTCGTCCACACAGTGACGGGATTCAGCAGGGCGAAATTCGAAGTGTGCTCGCCCGGGGAATTTTCCATCTGCGAGCGCGAGCGGGTGCCGATGGCCTCGATCGTTCTCTCCGGCGTCTACAAGGAGCGCGAAGACCTGGAGCATGTGATGGATGCCTGCGGCGGTGTCGGCATGTACACGGTCGAGTCGATCGGACAGTTTCTTCTGTTAAATGACATGGCGGCTGAGCGCAGGATCCAGATCCCGGTGCTGCTGCGCCTGACCGGCGGCAATCAGTTCGGCATCGACGAGGATGCCATCCGCGAGATCGTCAGCCACCGGGACGCGTATAAGAATATCCGCATCTGTGGTATCCAGCAGTACACAGGCACGCAGAAGCGGAAATTCGAGGACATCGCATCGGAACTCGACAAGCTCGACGAGTTCTGCGACTCGCTGAAAGAGGACTATGGCTTCACGGTACAGGAGATCGAGTACGGACCGGGACTGAAAGTCGAGTACTTCGGCGATGAGGCATACCGGAATGACCTGTCCGGCTGTCAGATGCTGGCGGACAAGCTTGCGTCCTTTCACGGAAAGTATCACTTCAGTCTGGAGATCGGCCGGTATCTGGCTGCTCTGTGCGGGATGTATGTGACCCGGATCGTGGACATGAAGGTGAACCGGGACGAGCAGTACCTGATCGTGGATGGCGGTATCAACCACCTGAACTACTACGGGCAGGCGTTCGGCATGCACATGCCGCCGGTCACTTATATTCCCCAGGGCGGGGAAGGGGTCGGCCTGCGCCAGGGAAAGGGCCGTGTCTCCTCGTATGAGAAGCACTTTGAGTGGACGGTGTGCGGGGCACTCTGCACTACATCGGATGTGCTGCTCAAGCGCGCCCTGATAAAGGATCCGCACATCGGCGACACTTTTGTCTTCTTTGAGACGGGCGCCTATTCGGTGACCGAGGCGATGTATCTGTTCCTCTCCCGCAAGCTTCCGCGAATCCTGGCGTACTCGGCCGGGAAGCTGGAAGTGTACAGAGGTATCATCGGATCAGACGTGATCAATTCCAGAAAGGGCCTTGTGCGGATGCTGTGAGAAAGCCGTGCGGCCAGGAAAAGAAGATTTTTGCGGACAGAACAGCTGCGGCATATATTGCTCTTGACGGCGATATACGGCCTGTTGTATCGTATGGAATTGAAAAAGTACCGAAAGGTGGTAGAAACTTATGGATGAGATCATTCGTATGCTGGAGGACATCTGCCCGTCTGTCGATATCAAGTCCTGTAACACACTGGTTGATGACGGCGTTCTGGATTCCTTTGCCATTGTTTCTCTTGTGGGGGATCTGAATGACAAGTTCGACATTGAGATCACGCCGGCGGACATCGTTCCGGAGAACTTCAATTCGGCTGAAGACATCTGGAACATGGTCCAGCGTCTGCAGGATGAATGAAACGGAGCCTGAGGGATGACATTACTGGAGAATTGGCGCAAAGACGCCTATGAGAGCGAAGATCAGGAAGCAAACCGGAAGCTGTGGCAGGACTATTTCGCGCAGGAGAAGGGAATCTATGAGAAGGTTCTCGCCGCGAAAGAGCCGTACCGCGGCACCGTGAAGGAACTGGCGGATACGTTCGGAGTCTCTCTGGAGATGATGACGGGGTTCCTCGACGGCATCAACGACTCTCTGCGGGAAAAGAACCCGATTGAGACAATGGACGAGAATACGGCCGTCTCCCTGGACTTTGACGCGGAGAAGCTGTATTACAACATGGTCGCCTGCAAGGCCAGCTGGCTCTATGAGCTGCCGCAGTGGGACGGTCTGCTTGACGAGAGGCGCCGCAAGGAGCTGTATCTGAAGCAGAAGAAGTCCGGGACCATCGTGAAGCCAAAGAAGATCGGGCGCAATGATCCGTGCCCGTGCGGCAGCGGCAAGAAGTACAAGAACTGCTGCGGAAGACCGGGTCTTCGCAAGTACGACGTCTGATACAGAGAATAGAGATTCTTTACTCCCATGCGCTTTTTGCCGTGCATGGGAGTTTTGTGTTATCATGCATGGAAAAGGAGAAATTTCCATTGAAAAGCTACACCGGATTTGCGGAAGTCTATGACGCGTTCATGGATAACATTCCGTATGATGACTGGGCAAAGTATCTGATCGCGCTCATGAAGCTCTACCGCGTCCCGACGGGCGGACAGGTCGTGGACCTGGGCTGCGGCACGGGCAATGTGACGGAGCGCCTGGCGAAGGCCGGCTACCGCTGTGTGGGCATTGATCTGTCGGTCGACATGCTTTCGATCGCGGAGAACAAGCGCCTGCGCGACGATCTGCCGATTCTCTACAGCCAGCAGGATATGCGCACATTCGCCGTGCCGGAGAAGGTTGACTGTCTGGTGTCGCTGGCGGATGCCATGAACTATCTGCTTACGGACAAGGATCTGAACCTCACACTCACGGCGGCGCGGGAGGCGCTGAAGGACGACGGCGTTTTTATCTTCGATCTGAAGACGATCCATTTCTTCCAGGACGTCCTGGCGGATCATGTCTACGCGGAGAACCGCGAGGATTCGGCGTATATCTGGGAGAATTTCTATTACGACGAGACGCACAACAACGAGTACGACCTGTCCATCTTCGTGAAGAATATGGACGGGCTGTTCACGCGCTTTGAGGAGACACACGTTCAGCACGGCTTCACCACAGATGATGTGAAGCGTCTGGCGGAGGGCTGCGGCTTCAAGGTCGAGGCTTTCTATGACGCCCTGACCTATGACCGCCCGAAGAAAGACTCCGAGCGCATCTACGTTGTCCTCCGGAAGAAAGGATAAGGAACCATGGAAGATACAATTGTCCGCGCCATCGCGGCCGGCGGGTATGTGCGCGCATTCGCCTGCCGCACCACGAATACGGTCGAGGAGGCGCGAAGACTCCACAATATGAGTCCGGTGGTCACGGTTGCCATGGGGCGGCTGCTCACGGGCGGCGTCATGATGGGCGCTATGATGAAAATGGCGGATGACCGCCTGACGATCCGGATCCAGTCGCAGGGGCCGATCGAGATGATGCTGGTGACGGCTGACGCGGCGGGGCACGTGAAGGGCTTCGCGAAGAACCCGCAGGTCATCGTCCCCAACAAAAACGGGCATCTGGATGTCGCCGGTGCGGTAGGCCTCGGCGTGCTGAGTGTCATCAAGGACACGGGACTTCGGGAGCCGTATGTCGGGGATACGATCCTTGTCACCAGTGAAATCGGCGACGATCTGACCAATTACTTTGCGGAGAGCGAACAGGTGCCGTCGTCTGTGGGACTGGGCGTACGCATGAACAAAGATGCGACGGTTGCGGCGGCCGGCGGATTCATCGTGCAGCTCATGCCGGGAGCGGGCGAAGAGCTTACGCTGCGCCTGGAGAACCGGCTGCGCACGATGCCGCAGATCACAGACCTTCTTGAACAGGGGAAGACGCCGGAGGATATTCTGCAGATCATTCTGGGACCCGAGGGGCTTGAGATTCTGGACAGGATGCCGGCATCCTGGCACTGTGGCTGCTCGAGGGCGCGTATGCGGACCGGTCTCATCAGCCTCGGGAAGAAGGAACTGCAGAGCATGATCGATGACGGGAAGCCCATCGAAGTGAACTGCCAGTTCTGCGGGAAGAGCTATGAATTCCCGGTGAATGAGCTGGAGGCGATGAAGCAGGAAGCTGTTAAAGCGTGAGCATCAGAGACAGGAGAACCCATGAAGAGTAATATTGTTTTGATAGGAATGCCGGGAGTCGGAAAGTCCACGCTCGGGGTTGTACTGGCCAAACAGCTGGGATATGATTTTGTGGACACCGATCTTGTCATCCAGCACAAATATGGGGAAACGCTGCAGGAACTGATTGAGAAGCGCGGTGACGAGGGATTCATCGGGCTGGAGAATCACGAGCTGTCTCTGCTTGACTGCAGGCACACGGTCATCGCGACGGGCGGCAGCGCAGTCTACGGTGCGGATGCGATGAGGCATCTGGCGGAGATAGGGACGATCGTGTACCTGGACGCGCCCGAACGGGAGCTGGAGGACCGCCTGGGTGATCTGGACGCGCGCGGCGTCGTGCGCAACGGCAAGGAGACCGTGCGGGAGATATTCGAGGAACGGCTGTATCTGTACATGCACTATGCGCAGATCACGATCCAGCTTACCGGCAAGACGCTTCGCACGGCGGTGGATGACACGGTTCGGCTGCTTAAAACACAGGGGCTTGTGCTCCCGGCCTCAGAAGAGCCGGGAACAGCGAAAGCATAAATCAGGGAGGAAACTATGGAAACGGAAAAGAAAGAGGCCAGAAATTTCATCGAACAGTTCATCGATGAAGACATCCGGGAGGGTCACACAAAGACTGTCCGCACCCGGTTTCCCCCGGAACCGAACGGGTATCTTCACATAGGACACGCCAAGTCGATCCTGCTGAACTACGGCATCGCAAAGGAGTACAACGGCGGATTCAACCTGCGGTTTGATGACACGAATCCCACGAAGGAAAAATGGGAGTTCGTGGAGTCCATCGAGCGGGACGTGGCGTGGCTGGGAGCAAAGTGGGACGGAGACGTGAAGTTTGCCTCCGATTACTTCCAGCAGATGTACGAGGGCGCGGTGAAGCTCATTAAGAAGGGCAAGGCATTTGTCGACGATCAGAGCGCGGAGGAGATCCGAAGCACCCGCGGGACGCTGACGCAGCCGGGGACGAACAGCCCGTGGCGGGACCGGTCTGTGGAGGAAAACCTGCGCCTCTTTGAGGAGATGAAGGCCGGAAAATACGCGGACGGCGAGAAGGTACTGCGCGCGAAGATTGACATGGCGTCGCCGAACATCAATATGCGCGACCCGGTCATCTACCGCATCGCGCACATCGCGCACCAGCGCACGGGTGACACGTGGTGCATCTATCCGATGTATGACTTCGCTCACCCGATCGAGGATGCGGTCGAGGGCGTGTCGCATTCCCTGTGCACGCTGGAGTTTGAGGATCACAGACCGTTGTACAACTGGGTCGTGCGGGAACTGGAGTACGAGAATCCGCCCAGACAGATCGAATTCTCCAAACTCTACCTGGAGAATGTCGTGACCGGCAAGCGCTACATCAAGAAGCTCGTCGAGAAGGGCATCGTGGACGGCTGGGATGACCCGCGCCTGGTTTCGATCGCGGGACTGCGCCGCCGCGGCTATACACCGGACGCGATCCGGATGTTCATCGACCTGGTCGGCATCACGAAGTCGCAGGGCGCCGTGGAGTACCCGCAGCTGGAGTACTGCATCCGCGAGGATCTCAAGCCGAAGGCGCCGCGCGCGATGGCCGTCCTGCATCCGGTTAAGCTCGTGATCGACAACTACCCGGAGGGGCAGACGGAGTGGCTCGAGGTTCCGAACAATCAAGAGAACCCGGCGCTCGGAAGCCGCAAGGTTCCGTTCACCAGAGAGCTGTTCGTTGAGGCAGAGGACTTCATGGAAGAGCCGGTGAAGAAGTATTTCCGTCTGTTCCCGGGCAACGAGGTGCGCCTGATGAACGCGTATTTCGTGAGATGCACGGGGTGCGAGAAGGATGCGGACGGAAACGTGACGGAGATTCACGCGACATATGACCCGGAGACCCGCGGCGGCGAGTGCGCCACCCGCAAGGTGAAGAGCACGATCCACTGGGTGTCCGCGGAACTTGGAAAGCGCGCAGCGGTGCGCCTCTACGAGAACATCGTGGACGAGAGCAAGGGGGTGTACAACAAGGAGACCGGCGAGGTCAACGTCAATCCGCACTCGCTGACACTCATCCCGGATGCTGTCCTGGAGCCGTCCCTCATGGAGGCAAAGCCGGAGGATCATTTCCAGTTCGTGAGAAATGGTTACTTTGTGGCGGATCTGAAGGACAGCCGGCCCGGCGCGCCTGTCTTTAACCAGACGGTGAGCCTGAAGTCTTCCTTCAAGCTGCCGAAAAAATAAAAAGTGCAGAGGGCTGCTGCGGTATCAGACAACGGATGCCGGGCGGACTTCGCGGAGGTTCAAATACATGTATTACATCGGAATTGACCTTGGAACTTCGGCCGTCAAGCTTCTGCTGATGGATGAGAAGGGAACCATCTGCAGAATTGTATCGCGGGAGTATCCGCTGTCTTTCCCGCATCCGGGATGGTCCGAGCAGAACCCGGAGGACTGGTACGAGAAGACACTGGACGGCCTCGTGGAACTGCTGGACGGCGTGGACAGGAGCCGGGTCAGGGGCATATCGTTCGGCGGCCAGATGCACGGACTTGTGATGCTGGACGCCGATGACCGGGTGATCCGGCCGGCGATTCTCTGGAATGACGGGCGCTCCCAGAAACAGGTGGAGTATCTCAACGACACAATCGGGCGGGATGTGATCTCCGGTTATACGGGCAACATCGCTTTCGCCGGCTTCACGGCGCCCAAGATCCTGTGGGTGCGCGAGAACGAGCCGGAGAATTTCGCGAAGGCTGCGAAGATCATGCTGCCGAAGGACTATCTGTCCTACCGGCTCTCGGGGACCTTCGCCACGGATTACTCCGATGCCTCGGGGATGCTTCTGCTGGACGTGAAGCACAAAAGATGGTCTGAAGAAATGTGCGGGATCTGCGGGATCACCACCGCGCAGCTCCCGCGGCTTTTCGAGTCCTGGGAGAAGGTCGGGACGTTAAAGCCGGAGATCGCGCACAGGCTCGGCCTGCCGGAGGATGTCATCATCGCGGCCGGGGCGGGAGACAACGCGGCGGCTGCCATCGGCACGGGAACGGTCGGACCGGATCGCTGCACGCTGTCGCTGGGAACCTCCGGGACCATCTTTATCTCGTCGGATCGTTTCCGCGTGG
>OCTW011567595.1_pt1 | contig 31627 bp, 27 predicted proteins | sample 1539671 | NCBI WGS metagenome assembly OCTW01 (sample SAMN02144230, study PRJEB22623) | gut metagenome | biome: sheep rumen | host: Ovis aries | place: New Zealand | reverse complement strand
GAGGAAGGCCAGCTGGCCCTGGCGCAGACCTTTGAAGGCGGCGCGCCCGTGACCATGGAGAACTTCAACATCTGCGGCACGGAGCTGGACGCCGGCGGCGTGGACGCGGTGGTCATCGACCTGCCCGTGGCTCAGAACCTGGCCTCCCGCTTCAACGGGTTCATCATCCTGGATGAGCAGCTGGGCAGCGAGCAGTACGGAATCTGCTTCCGCAACGGGGAAGAAGAGCTGTGCAAGCAGGTGGAAGACGCGATCATGCAGCTGGTGGAAAACGGAACGTATGCCTCCCTGGCGGAGAAGTACGGCCTGGATACCAACGTGCTGTGCCTGCTGAACAAGGCGGAATAATCGGATTACGCACATCGGCATCTTACGCAGGGACCTCCATGCAGGGAGGCCCCTGCTGATTATTGAACAGGGGAGAAACCGCACATGACCGTCATGACGATGATCACCAAGATGAGCGAAGGCCTCGGCAGAACCTGCGCCATCTTCTTTCTGACGCTGCTGTTTTCACTGCCGCTGGGGCTGATCGTGTCCCTGCTGCGGATGAGCAAAAACCGGATCGTTTCATCGATCACGCGGGTCTATATCTCCGTGCTGCGGGGAACGCCCCTGATGCTGCAGCTCCTGGCGGTGACCTACGGGCCGTATTACCTTTTCGGCGTATCGGTCTCCCGGGAAAAGCTGATTCCGGTCGTGATCGCCTTCTCCCTGAACTATGCGGCCTACTTCGCGGAAATCTACCGCGGCGGCATCGAGTCCATCGGCAGGGGGCAGTACGAGGCGGCGGAGGTGCTGGGCTACAGCAGGACCCAGTGCTTCACCCGGATCATCCTGCCCCAGGTGATCAAGCGGATCATTCCCTCCGTGACCAATGAGGTGGTGACACTGGTCAAGGACACCTCCATGGCCTTCACCGTCGCGTATCAGGAGATGTTTACGATCGGCAAGCAGATTGCCAATTCGCAGACCAGCTTCCTGCCCTTCGTGATTGCTGGCGTATTCTATTTCATTTTCAACGCGATTGTGGGCTTCATCATGGGACGGTTTGAGAAGCGCCTGAGCTATTACAGATAAGGGGTGCGAAGGATGAGCAAGTTGCTGGAGATCAATCACTGCCGGAAGCAGTTTGGGTCCAACGAGGTGCTGACGGATCTGAGCCTATCCGTGGAGGAGGGGCAGGTGCTGTCTATTATCGGCCCCAGCGGCAGCGGAAAATCGACGCTGCTGCGCTGTGCCACACTGCTGGAAACGATGGACGGGGGCGACCTGATCTATCTGGGCAATTACGCCGCCCGGGACACGGACGGAAAGGCCGTTTACGCGCCTCCGGCGGAGCTGCAGAAGATCCGCGGCATGTTCGGTCTGGTGTTTCAGAACTTCAATCTTTTCCCGCATTATTCCGTGCTCAAAAACGTGATGGAGCCGCCGATGCTGGTGCAGAAGCGGAAGGCCAGCGAGGTCCGGGAGGAGGCGGAGGCACTGCTGGAACAGATGGGACTGGCGGACAAGGCGGACGCGTATCCATACCAGCTTTCCGGCGGCCAGCAGCAGCGGGTTTCCATTGCCCGGGCGCTGGCGATGAATCCGAAGATCCTGTTCTTTGACGAGCCGACCTCCGCGCTCGATCCGGAGCTGACGGGGGAGATCCTGCGCGTGATCCGGAGCCTGGCGGAGAAGAAGATGACCATGGTGATCGTGACCCATGAAATGATGTTTGCGCGGGACGTGTCGGACTGGGTGGTGTTCATGAACGGCGGCGTGATCATCGAGCAGGGGAATCCGCGGGAAGTGATTGACCATCCGACCCACGAGCGGACGATTCAGTTCCTCAGGAGGCTGCAGGAAAAATGAGCATGGCGCAATATGTCCTGCTGGATCCGACCGGAAACGTGACCGCGCTGGTCACGGAATGGGGCGGCGGCAGGGAAGAACGGAAAATCACGCAGGCGCTGATGCGGGAGAGCGAGCAGGTCGCCTATCTGGAAGCGCCGGGCAGCCCCGGCGCCGTGGCCCGGGTGCGCCTGATGGGCGGGGAATTCTGCGGCAACGCGACGATGGCGGCCGCCGGATGGCTCGTGCGCGATCAGCTGCGGCCGGGCCGGGAAATGACCGTGCCCCTGGAGGTGTCCGGGGCAAAAGGCGTCCTGTTCTGCCGGGTTCGCGGCCTGCAGATGCATCCGGAATGCCCTGAAATAGAAACCTTTGAAGGCACGGTGGACATGCCGGGGGTGAAGGCGATCTGGGAGGAAAAGGACCTGGATGAGCCGCTGACCGCCGTGCGGATGGAGGGGATCCTCCATCTGATCCGCGAGCACCGGACGCCGCTGGAAAAGGAAAGGGCGGAGGCGCTGCTGAAGAAGTTCGCCTTCTGGGCGCAGGATGATGCCGTGGGGCTGATGGACTGGAACCCGGAAACGGGCGTTATGACCCCGCTGGTTTTCGTCCGGGGCAGCGGAACCACCGTGTGGGAGACGGCCTGCGGCAGCGGCAGCGCGGCCATCGGCGCCATGACCGCCTGGCGGAAGGGAACCGGCCGGGCGGAGATTCAGGTGAAGCAGCCGGGCGGCACCATCCGCGTCTGCGCGGAAGCAGAAAATAAAACGGTGACCGGCATCACCATCACCGGCACCGTTCGCATCGGGGAAGAAAAGGAACTGAATGACACTGATGGGCCTCCGCCGGCTATACGTCGGAAAGATGCACCACGGTGAACGACACAGTCTCGGCAATAAAGCCGGAATCCGGATAAACCGGCATCGTACCGGCCGCCTCCAGGGCGGCCGGTATTATTTCACCGTCAAATACAATGTTGTATTCCCGCCCGGTCAGCGCGGACAGCAGGCGGCCCGCCGGCACTCCGGCGCTGGCAGGATTCTCCTCGGTATAGATCCATTCGAAGAAGCTGCGCCCGAACACGTCCGTCTTCTCCGTCAGCAGGGACTGCTCCGGCTGCAGGACGCCGATGAACACGATCGGCTTTTCGGGGGAGCAGGCGTCCAGCCCGGCGGAGATCCTCTTCCCGGCGGTGACATCCAGCTCGTTGCGCACATTGTCCGTATGAATCAGCCGGATCACCAGCAGCACCTGGAGTGCGGCGGCGACCAGGCACACGGCACGGAGGATCCGGCTGCGTCCGCCCGTCTCCGCCAGAAAGCAGACCGGCAGGAAGGCGCCGACGAGCTGCAGGGCAAACTGCGCCCGGGGGACGGTGACATTTCCCAGGAAAATCGCCATGGCGAAGGGCAGCAGGAGCAGCCCGATCCCGGACGCGGCCAGCAGGAGCCGGCTTTCACTGCTCCGGCCCGGCTCCTTCCAGCGCCGGACGCACAGGATGCATCCGAGGATGATTCCCGGCGTATACAGGGAGAAGAAGCGGGATCCGTACATCAGCACGGTCGCTCCGGCCTCCTGGATGATCCGGAAAAGGCAGTGAAGCAGGGAATCGCGGCCCCAGTGGATCTGCCCCTCCAGATTGGCGGCGTCCGCACCGGCGCGGGCGACGCGGGAAACGATGGAATAGACTGCCAGGCAGACCAGCAGCCGAAGCGCGATGACGAGCAGCGCGCGGGGAGAGACTTTCCTGCCGCGCAGGGCATGGCAGAACAGAAAAACAGCGGCCAGCGTCAGGTAGTGCACGATCAGCGCCTGATAGATCAGCACCGGAAGGCACAGGAGCGCGGCCGCCGCCGCTTCCCGGCACGCCCGGAGGGCAGGGGAAAGCTTTCGCATGCCCGAGGCCAGCAGCATGTCTTCCCCGGCCAGCAGTGTCGTCATGACCATGCCCAGGCCGATCGGGGCGATCTGCAGCACAAAATACCCGTGGAAAGCCCAGATGGGGCTGAGCATGTACAGCAGGGAAAAAAGGATATAGAGGGACGGCTGATTCCAGCCGGCCATTTTTTTCAGATAGGCATACAGCAGAAGGCCGCCGCAGGTCATAAAACTCAGCCACAGGATGCCGCTGAGCACCGGATTCCAGCGGTTCAGCCCGAGAAGCTGCAGAAGCCATCCCAGCGCGATCCGCCCCTCCCGCGTATACTGGTTCAGAGCGATCTCCGGATGGTGGATCATGCGCTCGCTGTCCATCCGGAGGTTGTTGCTGGTCACAAGCGGCAGAAAGACCGCCCAGAAAAGGATGATCACCGCCGCTGCGCAGAGAATGCATACAGTCTTTTTCTTTGCCATCGGCATGATCCTCCCTTCCGTCCGCATTCCCTCTCTATTGTATCTGATCGGGGATCGATTTTTCAACCGGAAAAGAAGGCAATACAGGGAAAAAATGGAACGCTTCAGTCATTTTTCCGGCTGCATGCGACCTTTCCGGAGTGCCAGCAGACAGAGCACCAGCACCACCGGGAAGCAGATGCCGGAAAGCAGACCGGCCTGAATGTTTTCCCCCATGACATGGGATACGTTTCCGACGATGGCCGGTCCCGCCGCGCCGCCCAGATCGCCGGCCAGGGCCAGCAGCGCGAAAAGGGCGGTTCCGCCCCGGGGCAGCTTTCGGGAGGAGATGCTGATGGATCCGGGCCACATGATGCCGACGGAGAAGCCGCACAGCACGCATCCGATCAGCCCCAGCACCGGCAGATGCGCAAGGGAAGCAAGCAGATAGCTTGCGACACAGAGCAGGCCGGAGAGAACCATGAATACCGACAGATCCACCTTTTCCCCGTACCGGCCGTACCAGATGCGGCTCAGCCCCATCAGCACGGCGAATCCGCAGGGCCCCAGCAGATCTCCCACCGTTTTGGATACATGCAGCGCAGATTCGGCAAAGGCGGATGCCCATTGGGCCATCGAAAGTTCCGATGCCCCGGCGCAGATCATCAGCACGATGAAGACCCAGAAGATTTTTGTCCGGAGCAGCTGTCCCATGGTCATGCTTTCCCCCTCAGGAACGATCGGCTCGATGGGGCAGGTCCGGAAATTGAATACATTGTACAGCGGCACCAGCGCCCAGATGCAGGCGAGGATCCGCCAGTGTTCGGTGCCGAAAACCGCAAAGAACAGGGTGGAGCCCAGAATGACGCCGAAGGAACCCCAACAGTAGAAGGAATGGAGCAGGCTCATCATGCCCGCCTTGTTTTCAAAGGGACAGGCTTCCACGATCGGGCTGCAGAGCACCTCGATCAGCCCGCTGCCGACGGCATAGATGACCACGCTGATCAGGATGCCCGCAAAGGGTAGGGGCATCAGATCCGGCAGGAAGGCCAGCAGGATCAGTCCGGCAACGGAAAGCACCTCCGCGGCAATGATGCTCTTCCGGTAGCCGATCCGGTCCACATACCTGGCGCAGATGAAGTCCACGATCAGCTGGGTGAAGAAAAAGACCAGGGGGATCAGCGCGAGATCGGCAAAGGAGATGCCCCAGGTCCGGTAAAAGGTCAGGAACAGCAGCGGGGCGAAGTTCGCGGAGATGGCCTGGGTAATGAAGCCCAGATAGCAGGCCAGCTTTGTCTTCCGGTAATCTTTTTTCTCGGTCATTTCGGTATATCTCCATTCTGAAGTGTCACGCTTCACTCATCCGTTCCGGGCGGAGGACCCGGCGGCGCAGCCGTATTGTAAGGGATGTTCCGCCTCCGGTCAATTCTTTTTTGCCCCCTCGCAAAGGCGGCGGATCATGCGCGGCATCACGGGCGGAGAAATGGCTTTGCTTTTGCCGCGGGCAGAAGGTATAATACCGGCGGGATCAGAGATACAGCAGGGAGGAAAAAAGGTGAGCAGGATACTGACCCCGGAGCAGGAAATCGAGCATACGATCGTCAAGCGGTATCACGAAGAGCTGTGGAGCCCCTTCTGCCGGGCGATCAAAAAGTACCGGATGATTCAGCCGGGGGACCGGATCGCCGTGTGCATCTCCGGTGGGAAGGACAGCATGCTCCTGGCCAAGATGGTGCAGATGCTGCAGCGGCACACGGCCATTCCGTTTGAGGCGGAGTACCTGATCATGGATCCGGGATACAACGCGGAGAACCGGCGGAAGGCGGAGAGCAACGCGCAGCTGCTGGGCATTCCCTATACGCTGTTCGAAAGCAATATCTTCGATGTGGCCAACGTGCAGGAAAAGAATCCCTGCTATCTCTGCGCGCGGATGCGCCGGGGATGCCTGTACAAAAAGGCGCAGGAAATGGGCTGCAACAAGATCGCCCTGGGTCATCATTTTGACGACGTGATCGGTACCACGGTGATGGGCATGTTCTATGCCGGGCAGCTGCAGGCGATGATGCCCAAGCTGAAATCCAGAAACTATCCCGGGATGGAGCTGATCCGCCCGCTGTATCTGGTGCACGAGGAGGACATCATCGCCTGGATGAAGGCCAACGGGCTCACCTTTCTCCAGTGTGCCTGCCGGTTTACGGAAAACGTTGCAGACGGCCACGGGGAATCGAAGCGGCTGGAGGTCAAGCAGCTGCTCAAAACGCTGCGGAAGGACAATCCCAGCATCGAGGAAAACATCTTCTCCAGCATTCACATGCTGCAGCTGGACACGATGGTCGAATGGAAATACAGGGGAGAGAAGCATTCCTTCCTCGATACATATGATGACTGAAACGCCCGGGAGGAAAGCGCTGACGGAACGGGCGGAAGGCGCATAAAAAGGCTGCCGCGATTTCACGGCAGCCGGTTTTTTTGCCTTTGACGGAGCTTTACTTGATGGTCAGACGGCCCTGGGGCTCCGCATACTGGGATCCGATCACGCCGCCCAGCTCGTTCGCCACATAGTCCACGACAGCTTCATCCATCGGGATGCCGGTGTCGAAGGTGGAGGAGTTGCGGGCAAACACGTTGTAGGTATCGCCGCCGGAGGCGCAGAAGTTGTTGGTTACCACCGCGTAGGTCGCTTCGGGATTGAAGGGCTCACCGTTGATGCTCTCAATGGTGACGCGCTGGATGGAAGCGGGCGCGTAGTAGGTGCTGTCCTTGCCGTCGAGCGTATACAGGCTGCCCTGATCGTAGGCCTTGGTGGTGTCGAGCGTCCAGCGGATGCCGGAGGTCTGCGGGAATCCGCCGATCGGATCGGGCGTGCAGTAGGTGGAAGCTTCCAGCGCCTCCAGCAGCTCACTGCCGGTGATATAAACGACGGATACGGTGTTGCCGAAGGGCAGCACGTTGTTGATGTCCTTCATGGACACGGGACCGGCCGCGATGGGCGCGCGGATGCCGCCGCCGTTGGTGATGCAGACCACCTGATTGGGCTCCACCTGCTCCATGCCGCCCTCCCTGAGCACGGACCAGAGCATGCCGTCGGTGATCAGGTCGCCCAGGTTGGTTTCTTCCGTCCGGTTGCCGGGGGCCTTGGCACCGTTGAGCTCGACCTCGGAATTGGCGAACACTTCGCTGTAGGCCGCGTCGACCTCGGCGATGAGCTTGTCCGCCTGCGCCAGCACGTCATTGTCGACATTGACGAAGGAGTAGAGCTTGCTGTTCAGATAGGTGGGCAGGAGGAAGTGATCCTCGATGGCCTTCGTTTCGTTGTCGATGACCACGATGCCGATATACTGGAACTTCGTTCCGGTGGACTGGATCAGCTCACCGTTTTCGCCCTTGGTCATGGCCGTGTGGCTGTGACCGTCCAGCAGCATATCCACGCCGGTCACCTTGTTCCACAGGTCGACGGAGCGGTAGCCGTTGGGCTTGCTCTCGACATCCACGCCCAGGTGAACCAGGCCGATCACCAGGTCGGAGTCGGCGCGGATCGCGTCGATGGCGGCCTGGGCATCCGCATACAGCTTGTCGAAGGTGGAGAAGGTGATCATGTTGACCAGCACGGGGTTGACCTTCGTGATGGTTTCCGGCGTCTCCATGCCGAAGAAGCCGATCTTCAGGCCGCCGGCCGTCTCGATGATCTTGGTGGCGGGCAGAATGGTTTCGCCCGTTTCGTCCAGCCGGACATCGGCGCAGACCACGTCAAAATTCGCCTTGGAGAGGTTCTCCACCAGCTGGGGATAGCCGAAGTCGAACTCGTGGTTGCCGATGGTGGCGATGTCGTACTTCGCGGCGTTCATCAGATCGACTGCGGCCGCGCCCTTGGTGGTGTTGACATAGATATCGCCGCGGAAGTAATCGCCGGCGTCCGCCAGAATCACATTGGCTCCGGCGTTTTCAAAGTAGGTCCTCAGCCCGGCAATCCATGCATAACCGCGCATCGCGCCGTGCACGTCGTTGGAATGCAGGATCACGGTCTTTCCGGAATAATCCCCGGCCAGATCCGTCCGGATATCGGCGGCAGCTTCAAACTGCGCCTCCGTCCAGTCGTCCGTTCCTTCCGCAAAGGCGAAGGAAAGGCTGAGCACCATGCACAGGGCCAGGAACAGGGAAACAAGTTTTTTCATGGATATACTGCTCCTTTCTGAAAATATGAAAACAGGAAACGATTGCCAACTCTATTTTAATCGATGCGGAAGCGGTTGGCAACCAAAGGAATCATGTCATATTGATGTCTAAACAATGACAAAAGTATAAAGAAAACGACTCTTTCATCGGTGGGCGCAAAAGTGATATACTATATTCAGCATGCGGAAAGCACAGGGAAGGCGGAAACAGAATGAACAGCATCGGGCGGAAGGTCATTGCCATATGCACTTCCTGGGAGGATGAAGAGAATCTGAATCTCGTTCTCGGCGAGCTGATCGGAGCGGTGGAGCGGGAAGGCGGCCGCTATCTGCCCATGTGCGTCACCTTTGACCGAAGCAGCGTGGAAGCGCGGGGCGAGGAAAGCCTCAGCGAGTTCATGAAGGCATTCGATGTGCCGAACCTGGCCGGTTTCCTGCTCTTCGGGGAGATGATCCGGTCCGACGCGATCAACCGGAGAATCATTCAGGCGGCCCATGCGAAGCAGCTGCCGGTTTTCATGCTGGAGCGGCAGTATGAAGGCTGCATCAATATGGCCTTCAACTATCTGCAGGGCTACGAATCCGTGGCCCGCCATATGATTGAGGATCACGGGTGCCGCCGCATTGTCATGGTGGCCGGGATCAAAGGGAATCCCTTTTCCGAAGCCCGGATCGATCTGACGCGGAGCATCCTGCGGGAGCACGGAGGGGATCTCCCGCCGGAGCAGGTGATCTACGGCGACTTCTGGGATGAGCCGACCTTCCGGGCGCTGGATGCCTATTTTTCCGCCGGGGGCGGGATGCCGGAAGCCTTTCTCTGCGTGAATGACGCGATGGCGATTGCGACGTGCGTCTATCTGGACAAGAAGGGCGTCCGTGTTCCGGAGGCTGTGAAGGTCTGCGGGTTTGACGGGATCCTGCCGGGCCAGCAGCATGAGCCTGCCATCACGACGGCCAGACCGGATTTTGAAGCCATGTTTGGCGAAATGATTCGCCGGATGGATACATGGGAGACAAAGGAAGCGGCGCGGACGGAAACGCTTCCCGTTCCCTTCCGCTTCATTCCCAGGCAGTCCTGCAGCTGCGCAGAAAAGGAGCAGATGCCGGTGGCCCAGAAGATCGGAGAGCTGAAGATGGCCAATCTGGACTTTACCCGTCATATCCGGGCCATGGGCATTTTCATCCGCAGAACGCTGAGCATGGACTCCGTTGATGAACTGACGGAGCTGCTTTCTCCGCTGTTCTCCATCTGGCCGAATCCGTATTATTTCGCGGCCGTGCTCGAGAAGAGGGAACAGGCCAGAACGATGATGCATATGCAGGACGGGCTGATGAAGGAAACGCCGGTGCTGGACTGGAAAAGGCAGCCGGTGCCGGACGTGCAGGCCGTTCTGACGGATCCGGCGATCCGGATCCTGATGGTTCAGCTGCTGCAGACGCAGACGGAAACCATGGGATACGTTGTATCCGGCATTCAGGGCTGGAATCTCCGGGAGCAGGAGCGGTTTGAGGAGGAGGCGCTGTTCCTGTCCTCCGCGCTCAGCGCGGTGATCCGGAACAGGCGGCTGAATGAGGCCAACAGCGAGATTCTCCGCATGGCGGAGCAGGACTATCTGACGGGGCTGTATAACCGCCGCGGCTTCCTGCGGGAGCTGGAGCGGCTGCTGGTCCAGCCGGAGAATCAGGACAGGGTGCTGACGCTGTTTTCTGCGGATATGGACCGGCTGAAGAAGATCAACGACCGCTACGGCCACCAGGAGGGGGATCATGCGATCTGCTGCCTGGCGGAGGGAATCCGGTTTGCCGTGGACGGGAAGGGAATCTGCGCCCGCTACGGCGGAGATGAATTTGCTTTCGCGATCCTTTCCGGAGAAGCGCCGGATCCGGGTGAAATCCGGGAGCGGATGATCCGGAGGGCGCGGGAGGTTTGCGGCGAAAGGGATTATCAGATTTCTGCCAGCCTCGGCGCCTGCTCGTGCATCGTGCGGGAGCACCCGCCGCTGGATGAGCTGCTGGCGGAATCGGATCGGGATCTGTATGCTCATAAAGGCAAAAGCAGACAGTAAAATGGCCGGATGCGATCCGCCGCATGAAAAAAGCCGCGCGCTGCGGCTTTTTTCATATCCGTTAACTGAGGTGCTTTCTCAGATACATTTCATGATCCGCGCGTGCAAAGATCTCAGCGATCTCCGTATCCCGGACGGGAATGTATTCAGAAACGCCGACCGATATCATGGCCGGAACTTCACGGGAAGGATCCGCCATCTGCTGCTTCAGGGAGCGGAGGAGCGCTTTCCGGTTGTCATAGTCCCGGTGCTCCAGAAAGGCGACGAATTCATCTCCGCCGATGCGGTATACCGGGCTGTGCTCAAAGGTTTCGCAGATCAGGTGGCTGGCCTCCCGGATATACCGGTCCCCTGTTTCGTGACCGAGGGAATCGTTGATCTGCTTCAGCCCGTCCAGATCGAACACGGCGACGGCAAAATCCCCCAGCGTACCGGACCGGATCTGCTGATTCTTCTCCGCAACCGCTTCCGCATAGGCCAGCTTGCTGCGCACGCCGGTCAGCGCATCCGTATAGGCCAGACGCCGGGCGGAATTGAGCGCCTGCGTCTGCTCTTTTTCCCGGGCAATGGTTTCATCCAGAATCCGGTAGGCCTCCGCCTTTTCTTCCTCGATGACGAAGGAATGCACGAGACAGGTGCCGATCATGAAGCCGATGGCATAGAGCGGAAGCAGCGGAAAAGCCAGCTGGAGCCCGAGAATCACGGCCATCGCAATGCCGAAGAAACCGATGGTCAGCTGACGCGTGCGCCGGCTCGAATCCGTGCGCCGGACGACGGAAAAGGCGTGAACGGAGGTGACGATAAACATCACGATCTGAACGGCCAGGGTAATGTAGCGGAGGATGCCGGCATGATAGACATTCTCCGCGTCAAAATAAAACATGACGGGAACGAAGAAATTGAGAATGACTGCGGCCAGCTGAAGGATCAGCACGCCCCATGCGACCTTCTGCAGCGAACGCTCGTAGGCTGCGGAGTCATCCAGATAGGCGACGGCATAGCGGAACCACAGCAGAATGGAAACGGCCATGGCGACGAAATACAGCGATGTATCCAGGTGCAGCAGGAAAACGAGATGAAACTGATCCAGCAGGCCCCAGAGGATATCCGTGATGTAATAGGCCTGCACAGCAAACAGAAAGGTGCGGTATTCCCTGTGGGCGGGAACGGGATGAGCTGCTTTGCTGCCCGGAAACAGAATGTCCCGGTTGATGATGATCAGGATCAGGGACGCGATCAGCCCGATGGAATAGTAACTCACGCCCTTGCCCTCCCTTTTTTTGAAACTGTAATCGATTTCAATATACGCCTTTCCAAGAAGAAGAGCAAGGCCGATGCTGCGAAACGGGTCCGGTTGACTGGACATTTTATGTTTTTTTTTCAGAAAGGGGGAAGCTTTACCGGATCAGTTCCTGCCAGTGGCTGAAGGCATCCGGGCGGGAGCAGGCGGTTTCGGTCCGGCACAGGCGGTCGGTTTTCCCGCTTTCGATGATTTTTTCAACCACGTCCAGCACGTGGCAGGCCATTTCCCCGGAAGCCAGGGGCGATCCGCCTTCACGGATGCATCGGGCCAGATCGGCCACGCCGATGCCTCGGTTGTTGCCCGACAGGGCCGAGACGGGCGAGAGCGTTTCCCATTCGGGAGCGGGATAGCTGTTGGGCAGGAAGGCGATCTGCGGCCCGAACTGGTTGGCATCGCCCAGCCGCAGAATGCCCTTCGTTCCGTGAATGGTGAAGGCGGCCTGATCGGCACCGGCGCTGTCCCCGTTCAGAGAGAAGGTACCGGGGATGCCGCTGCGGGTGGTCAGAACGGCATGGACCTGGCTTTCATTGTCATAGATGTAGTCCTGTCCGAACTCCGGATCGCCCGGAATCATGTTTTTCCGGACGCGGGCGAAGTTGCTCACGCGGGCGAAAACGCTTTCCACCGGCCCGAGCAGCGCGCAGAGCACGGTCAGATAATACACGCCGTAATCGTAGGCGATGCCGCCGCCCGGCAGCCGAAGGAATTTGAAAAGCCCGGCCAGCATCGACAGATCCCGGTTGGCCACGACGTGGAAGGACGTGACATCGCCGATCCGGCCTGCGTCCAGCGCAGCGCGGGCGGTCTGAAATCCGCTGCCCAGAAAGGTTTCCGGGGCGGAGCCGAGAAGAAGCCCTTTATCCTTGGCGAGGGTGAGCAGCTCCTGCGCCGGACGGAGCTCGGTGGCGATGGGCTTTTCCGTATACACGTGCTTGCCGGCCAGCAGCGCGCTTCTGACGAGATCGTAGTGAGCGGGCGCGGGGGTCAGCACGACCACCAGCTCGATTTCAGGATCCGACAGGATTTCCTCGGGGGTTGCGGCGCGCAGGCCGAACTTCTCAGCCTTCCGCCGGGCGCTTTCCAGGTGGGCGGCGCTGCATGCGACCACTTCCAGGGGACGGAAGCGGTGAATCATGTTGTCCAGATAGATGTCGCTGATGGTGCCACAGCCGATGACGCCTGTTTTCACTGGCCTGAGCATGGCGGTTTCCTCCTTTGAAGATTTTCAGCCGTCCAAAGGGTTGAACGCTTCTGTGATTTTGAGGATACCGGCGGACGGAGGTTCTGTCAAGCGTTTCCCGCGATTCCGGCTGCCCCCTGTTTTTCTTTCGCGGCGAAATACTGGCAAAAGTGAAAAGATATGATATAATGGTCGGGAGAAAAAGGCAAAATCCCTGTCAGAGAAATGACGGACAATCAAAAAGAAACGGAATACTACGCCGCCTCCGCTGCTGAATCGGAAAAGCGCCGGAGGAGAAAAAGGTGAAACGCATGGAAAGATACTGTTTGCCAGAACAGGAAAAAACCATTCTGGAGGCGCTTCAGCAACCCTTTGCCGTCTATCAGTTTGTCGATAAGCGCGTCGTGACGCTGGCGCTGTCCGACGGATTCTGTGAGCTGTTCGGATACGCGGACCGCCGGAAGGCATACGATGATATGGACCGCAACATGTACCGGGATACGCATCCGGACGATGTGGCGAGGATTGCCAATGATGCCCTGATCTTTGCCACTCAGGGAGGAAAGTATGAAACGATCTACCGCTCCCGGATCCCGGGAAGCGGCGATTACCGGGTGATTCATGCCTTCGGGCGACATGTGGTGACGCGCGACGGGGTGCGCCTGGCCCACATATGGTATTCGGACGAGGGCACCTATTCCGACAGACCGGAGGAGACGAAAAGCGGTCTGAACATCGCGCTGAATGAAGCGCTGCACCGGGAAAGCATCCGGAAGGCCAGCCAGTACGATTTTCTGACCGGGCTGCCGAGCATGACGTACTTCTTTGAACTGGGAGAAGCGGCAAAATCCACAATCCGGGCCGCGGGGGATGAAGCGACCCTGCTGTTCTTCGACCTGAACGGAATGAAGTTCTTTAACCGGACCTACGGGTTCGCGGAAGGAGACAGACTGCTGGCCTCTTTTGCGAAGCTGCTGGCAAGGGCTTTCAGCAATGAGAACTGCTGCCGGATTTCAGGAGATCATTTTGCCGCATATGCGGAGAGAAAGGACCTGGAGAAAAAGCTGGACGGGCTGATCCAGGACGCGAAGGAGATCAACGGCGGGAAGACGCTGCCGGTGCGCATCGGAATCTATCCCGCCGGGATGGAGGACGTGCTGATCAGCGCGGCCTGCGACCGGGCCAAGTTAGCCTGCGATTCCATCCGGAACAGCTATACGAGCGGATACAGCTGGTACAATGAAAAGCTGAAGGCGAACCTGGATAACCGGCAGTATATTCTGAGCCGGTTTGAACAGGCGCTGGAGCATCAGCAGATTCAGGTGTATTACCAGCCGATCGTTCGCGGCGTGAACGGAAAGGTATGCGATGAGGAAGCGCTGGCGCGGTGGATCGACCCGGAGAAGGGCCTCCTTTCTCCTGCGGACTTTATTCCCTATCTGGAGGATGCCGGTCAGATCTACAAGCTGGATCTGTATGTGCTGGAAAGGATTCTGGAGAAGATCCGCATTATGGAGCAGGCCGGGCATTACATTGTGCCGCAGTCCGTCAACCTGAGCCGGTCGGATTTTGAAGCCTGTGACATCGTGGAAGAAATCCGCAGCCGCGTGGATGCGGCCGGCGTGGAGCGGCGGCTGATCACCATTGAGATTACCGAAAGCGTGATCGGCCTCAATCCGGATTTCATGAAGGGACAGGTGGAACGCCTCCGCCAGCTGGGCTTTTCGGTCTGGATGGATGACTTCGGCGCGGGGTATTCCTCCCTCGAAGTGCTCCAGCATATTCACTTCGACCTGATCAAGTTTGATATGGCCTTCATGAAGCGGCTGGACGAAGAGGGCGGAAAAATCATCCTGACGGAAATGATGCGGATGGCGGCGGCCCTGGGGCTGGATACCGTGTGCGAGGGCGTGGAAACGGAAAAACAGATGCATTTCCTGCGGGAAATCGGCTGCTCCAAGCTGCAGGGGTACTACTTCCTGCGCCCGATTCCCCTTGGACAGATTCTGGAAAGATACGAAAAAGGCGTTCAGATCGGGTTTGAAAACCCAGATGAATCGAAATACTACGCAGCCATCGGGCAGATGAGCCTGTATGACCTGAGCATGATTGCCGGAGAGTCGGAAAACGCAACCACCAACCTGGATCATTCGGTTCCGATGGGCGTGGTGGAAATCGGGGACGGGAAGGCAACCTTTGTCCGGGCGAACCGGGCGTATCGGAATTACCTGCGGAAGTATATGGGCTTTGTGCCCCGAACGGCGGAGAATGGGCAGATCGAACTCCCGGAGACCTACAGGGACGTGCTCGCGAAGATGCTCGATGACGCGCTGAGGAACACGGGCCGGGCGTTCATCGATGACCAGACGCAGGAAGGCTCCCTGGTCCATTCCATGCTGAAGAAGATCGGAACGAATCCGGTGACCGGGAAGATGGCCGTGGCCATCGCGGTGCTGACGATCCGGGAGAAGGGCGAGGGGACGAACTATGCCAGCATTGCGAGGACCCTGGCGTCTGACTTTTTCAGCCTGTATTACGTTGATCTGGAGACGAATGATTTCATTGAATACAGTTCGCCGGTCGGTGCGGAGGAGATGACCGTGGAACGGCATGGAACGGACTTCTTCACGGCGGCGCGGGAGGAGGCGAAGAGCCGGATTGACGCACGGGATCTGGAACGTTTCACCGAAAGCTTTGTCCGGGAAAACATTCTCCGGAAAATGGATCAGGAAGGATCCTTCAAGATGATCTATCGGATGACCGATGATTCCGGAAAGACGTTATATGCCGGCATGAAGGCGATGCGCATGAAGGCGGACCCGCGGCATATCATCATCGGAATCGGCCTGATGGAAAAGCTCCATGAATTGCAGTGAGGAATCGTGCTGAGCGGGGCAACGGAAAGAAAGGAATGTTGGGATGGCCATGCAGGAAAGACCGCAGGTGCGGGAAATCGCCGGGGGAAAATGCTGGGAACACCGGTTTGACCGGTTTGAACTCAAGGCCTATGTGCCGGACAACGACCTGGACGGACAGGTGAACAACTACGGCTTCCGCGCGCCGCTGCTGCTGGTGTTTGAGGAAAAAAGGCAGGACATGGAAAGTGCGGTGCGCTTTGCCCGGGAGAGCGGACTGGAGAGGATCGCAGCTGGGATGGACACATCCGTGCTGTTTGTTCATCCCACGCGGGAGGGCGGCTGGGCATCCGAGGATGAGGGCCTGTATGCCGCCGTGATCGCCGAGGTGAAAATGATCCAGGTCTACCGGGACGGAATCGTGGAGAACTACGATTTCTTTGCCAAAGCTTTCCGGGGATATTTTATCCGGGGAGCGGTCTTCCGGGCGGATATCTATTCCTTCGGTGCTTCTGCGGATTATGTGGCCGTGAATCTGCTGAAGACGGTTCAGGGCGAATACCTGTGGGGACCCGGGGAGATTACGCCGGCCGTGTGTTCGATGGAAAGGCTGAGTGTGACCCCGGATGTACAGCGGAAGGACATCCCGGTGCTCAGCGTCGGCAACAGCGATGCGGTCAACCGCGCCTTCGAAGGATGCGAGCATCTGCGGATCGTGGAAAAGGCATCGTATGGGGATGATTTTCACGCTTTCGTGAAGCGGTTTAAAATGTGGTGCGGCAAAATAGAGATGGAGCCGGACTTCCAGGCGCTGGGCATGACGGAGGACGCCGGCAGCCACACCGTCCGGACCTCTCCGGACAACCGTGGCGCCTTCCGGGATGAGCCAACCCACCGGGTAGGCTATTTCGCATATTACAACAATGACCTGTTTGACCGGGGATCGGCGCCGCTGGTGATCGGTTTCCATGGCGGCGGCGATTCGTCCATGTATCTGACCTATGTCGCCGGATGGTGGGAGATTGCGCATCGGCATGATTTCCTGTTTGTGTCGGTGGAAAACCATATGGACGTCACTGCGACGGAGGCGGTCGAACTGATCGAGGCGCTGAAAAAGCGCTACCCGATCGATGCGCATCGCATCTATGCCACCGGCTTTTCCATGGGCAGCGGAAAGACCTGGGACTGCTATCAGGAATATCCGGAGGTGTTCGCCGGGCTGATGCCGGCGAGCGCCCTGTTCCCGGTGTATACCACCTTCTGGGGGACTCCGGCGACGGAGAAACTGAACAGAACGGTTCCCTGCGCCGTATTCTACTCCGGCGGGGAGGATTCACCCCTGCCCGAGCTTCCCTTCCATACGCCGACCTGCCTGGAACGGGTTCAGTATGTGGCGGAGGTGAACCGGGTGAAGAAGGCGGAGGCATTCCGGGAAGCGTCGTTTGACCGGAAGGACCGGTGGGAGGAGCCAAAGTGGGCCGTTCCCGGTGACCGGATCGAACAGATTCCGGATCCGTCCAGGGGTAGCGTGCTGACCGTCCATTATTATGAAAGCGAGGACGGCGTCTGCCGCACGGCTTTTGCCGGGGTCAGCGGTCAGCAGCACGAGTGCCGGCAGCACAGCTGCGAAAATGCCTGGAAGTTTGTCTCCCGGTTTACCCGGTGACCGGGAACTCCGGGAATGCTGAAGAAACAGAAACGGCCGGACCGCCTGCACCATTCATGCTGCAGGCGATCCGGCCGATGATTCCGGCACGGCTTTTCAGCGGTTATTTATCAAACCAGCGGCCCAGATTGAACTTCCGTACGAGCCAGATGACCAGGCAGGCGCCGACGACGGAAACCAGGATTTCCCCGATGATGCCCCGGGAACCCAGGCCGATCAGGCGGAAGGCAAAGTTGCCGATCAGGCCGCCCACCCAGCCGAGAATGACGTTGCCCAGCCATCCGTTCGGCGTCCCGTCCTTCATGAGCCGGCTGCCGAGATAACCGGCCAGCGTCCACAGTGCGATTCTGATTATCCATTGCCACAGCATGATGATCATCCTTTCTGAATCAAAGCTTTGATTTCTGCATAGAATATCATACTACGGATGGCGGCTTTGGTCAAACCGCGTGCACCGCATCATCAGGGCGGTCGGCGGTGCGCATGGCGAAAAACATTTGAAATACAGGAAAACCGATTGACACTGTGGTTGAATAGGCGTAAGATTTGATCAATCTGATGGGTGGAGGTGAGAGGCATGACCGGTGCGGTATACATGCGCTGTCTGATGTGTGGCTGTATGCTGAACTGGTGTCGCATGCTTCCGTCCGCAGCGCTCTGAATGGATTTGAGCCTGCAGGCTGAGCATCCGCCCGGCCTGCTTTTTTATACGGACAGGTTTCATTCGCCTGCGGTATGCAAAATGCAAGCCGGCAGGTGATTTTTATTTCCGGAGCCGCGCCTTCCGGAGGGAGCCGGTTTCAGGAAAAGAAGAAAGCATGAGCGGATCAATACGCGCCAGGTGGAGGTCGCGCTCTCCGGCGTGGAGAACGGAAAGATCGAAGCAGCCCGCAGCATGGGCAGCGGCACGATGAGCATCATCTTCCGGATCTATCTGCATGAGGCGGTTCCGGCGCTGATCCGCGTGACGACGGTGACGGCAATCTCCCTCATCGGCCTGACCACGATGGCCGGCGCGGTGGGTGCCGGAGGGATCGGATCCTTTGCCATCAATTACGGACAGAACCAGAACTATCCGGATATCGTCAATGTCTGCGTGATCGTGCTGCTGATTGTGACAATTGTGCTGCAGAGCCTTGGAAACGGCCTGTCCCGCCTGACGGTCAACCGGGGGCTGATTCTCCGGCGGCATCGCAGGGAAACGAAGACGGCCTGATCAGTGAACAGGGGAGGGGAAACAACCATGACACACCGTGAATCCATTCTGGACCGGGCGGAAAAGCGCTGGCCGGAATACCGGGAGATCGCGCTGGCAATTCACAGCCGGCCGGAAACCAGCAATCATGAATACTTTGCCTGCGAAATCCTCTCGGACGTGATGCGGAAGGAAGGGTTTGAGGTCACCGTGGACGTGGCAGGCCACCCCACCGGATTCACAGCGGTATACAGGGCGGAAAAACCGGGACCCGTGCTGGTGTTCCTGGCCGAATATGACGCGCTGCCGGGCCTGGGACACGGATGCGGGCACAATCTGTTCGGACCGACGTCCTGCCTTGCCGCTGCAGCGCTTCGCCAGGTGGTGGAGGAGACCGGCGGCGAGATCCGGGTGTACGGAACGCCCGGTGAGGAGGGCGGAGAGAACGGCAGCGCCAAGGGCAGCTTCGTCCGCGAGGGCTTTTTTCAGGATGTGGACGCGGCGCTGTGCGTGCATCCGGGCGCTGATCAGCATCAGCTGACCGGTCCGGAGATCGCCTGCGCGCCGGTTCGGATTACGTTCACGGGCAGGGCAGCCCATGCCTCCTCCAGCCCACAGGACGGGATCAACGCGCTGGACGCCCTGGTGCTGGTGTTCAATGCCATCGGGCTGCTCCGCCAGCAGCTGACGAAGGACGTGCGCATTCACGGGATTGTGACAAAGGGCGGGGATGCTCCGAATATTATCCCTGCGCTGACGGAAGGCTTCTTTTACGTGCGTGCTGCCACGGTGGGCCGGATGATGAAGGTATATCATCAGATGGAGGATATCGTGCAGGGCGCGGCGCTGCAGACCGGGTGCACGGGCGTGCTGGAGCCGGCGCAGCGGAACCTGGTCGAGAACATCGTGCCGGTTCCTTCCTTTGACGCGGTGTATCGGCGGGTGCTGGAATCCCTGGGAGAGACCGTGGCTGAGCGGCAGCTGCCGCTGGGCTCGTCGGATGTGGGCAATGTGAGCCATGTGGTGCCGGTCATCCAGCCGATGATCCGGATCAGCGACCAGCCGGTGGCGGGGCATTCCATTGAAAAGCGGGAAGCATGCCGGAGTGAAACAGGTCTCAGATCCATTGCCCTGGGAGCCAAGGCACTGGCGCTGACGGCCCTGGAGCTGCTGGAGAATCCGGAGCTGCTCCGGCAGATCAAGGCGGACCATGCCGCTGCGCTGGAAAAGGAAAAAACGATGTGATTCAAACGACAGTGTTCCTCCGCAGCAGGAACAACCAGGCGCGGATCGGATTTGCTCCGCGCTTTTCGGCAATCACGGGCCGGCACGTTCCTGCGTGGAGGCGGCGCGTCTGCCGAAGGAAAAGAACTGGCATTTATGGACGGGATCATCAGGAACGGAAGATGACCGAATCTCCGGTCATCGGACTTTGCCCCGAGTCATTTGGGCGCATGATCGACGGAAGAACGAGTTGCTGCTGCGTTTCGGCAGCAGGGCGATGCATTCGCTGCATCAACGCCATCCTCGTTCTTCTTTTTTTTCGAAGGTCGTCTGAAATACAGACATATCGGACAGATCAAAAGCCGGGATGAAAACAGGATGGATATTTGATCAATACAGCTTTCATCGCAGCTGTCGAAGTTCCGGTCATGTAAAAGAAGCTTCCATTGCTCAGAACGGGCCGGAGCGATCAGCATCCTTTCAGAAGGACGGTGATCGGACATGGACCTTTCGGGCCTGAACCGCAGCGACCGGAGCGCAATCACATCAAAACCGTTTCATTTCATGAAAGCAGTAAGCGGAAAGATAGACAGCGATATTTTTCCGGATCAGCGCTTTTAACAGGATCAGGAAGATGCTACAATCAGTCGTGAAAAAGGAACCTTCGCAGCCGATGAGAAGAAACGGAGTGGAACGGAATGATGGGCATTGCGATCGCCATGGTTGGGATTTTCGCGATCATTGTTATCAGAACATATGTGTGGCAATTCAACGCAAAGCTGAACGGGCTGGATGCTGAAGCGCATGTCAGCTGGATCGAACATGTGGTTCGGAATGGGTACGGGGACGGAATGAAATATCCGATCACGTATTATTATGTGAGCTTTCAGCGGGCTGACGGCTCGGTAACAGAAGCAAGGCTGCTGAACCCCAAAAAAAGGCTGGAAATGGGCACCTGCGTCAGGATTCGGTATGATCCTGCCCATGATCATGTTGCAACGCTGATGGAAATAAAGGATTAAGCATGGCTGCTGTTTTTGCGGAAATGCCGCCAGCGGTTTTTTGATGACCCAAATCAAAATATGGATTGACAAGTGACCTTTCGTTCACTATAATAAGTGAACGAAAGGTCACATATTTAATGCGGAGGTTCGTATGGCAAAAGACACGAAAGAAAGAATCCTGACGGCAGCGCTGGATATGTTCTCCCAAAAAGGATTTGACGGTACCAACATACGGGAATTGGCTTCGTCCCTGGGTCTGGTCAAGTCCGGCATCTACAAGCACTATGAGAGCAAGGAAGCCATATGGAATGCCCTCCTGGACAGGATGATTGCCTATTACGGGGAACACTTTGGCTCCGCCGAGCATCTGCCCCCTGTGCCGGAATCCCTGGAAGATTTCGTTTCCATGACCATGCGGATGGTGAATCTCACGATCCGTGACGACCAGATCGTGAAGACGCGGAAAGTGCTCACCCTGGAGCAGTACCGGGACGAACGTGCGCGGGATCTGGCGACGAAGCACTTCCTGACCGGGCTGACGGAGATGTTCACGCGCATCTTCTCCGGCATGATGGACAAGGGGCTGATCTGCCGCGATGATCCCGCCATGCTGGCCTTCGCCTACACGACGCCGATCTCCGCGCTCATTCACCTGTGCGACCGGGATCCGGAGAAAACAGAGGATGCGATCAGGAAGATCGAAGCGTTCAGCCGACACTTTCTCCGGACATACGGGATATGAGATCAGGGTACATCCATATTCAGCACCAGAGAACAGCCACACGATAAGAACGCGGTTTCACGGGAAGGAGATCATGGAGCTGGTTCCCGCATATGATTTTGAAACGGTGAGAAGCAGGTATATCGATGTGATTGCCAATGTATTCCGCCTGCTGGAAAAGGAAATGGCAGATTTCGTGAGAAGGGCGTAAGATTGGAGGCATTTCCGACTCCGGTCTTCCAATCCGGGAAGAACGGGCTGCAGCGAAAGAATGCATTGATTTTATGAAACGTACCGATTCAGACTCCCAATACCCCAGAGAACGCCTTGAGGGCGAATCAACCGAAACAGGCAGAGCGCCTGACAGAGTGTGCTGCGCCGATGGAGGTTGCAGAAAAGGTTGTTTGACAGGAGATTGAATTCAAGTTAAACTTGAATCAGACGAAGTGCATTCAACCGGCATCTGCTGGCTTCCGCGACTGCGGCGCTGTATGATCGGAAAGCAGGGGGCGGATGCATGAAGCAGGGAGGCAGAACAATATGAATCAGGGTCGGATGATCGGTGAAAGAATCCGGAAGGCGCGGCTGGCCAGAGGATTCAGCCAGGAAAAACTGGGGGAGTTGCTGGGCGTTTCCTTTCAGGCGATCAGCTCCTGGGAGACGGGCAAATTCATTCCGGATTCGTCTCACCTGACGGCGTTGTCCGCGGCGCTGGATCTGTCCCTGGATGCGCTGTTTGCAGAGACGGAAAAGAACTGGGAACTGAAGCCGATCAACTTCGAAGTGGATCATATGTTTACCTTCGTCAAGGGCCGGGCACAAATGCTGCATCTGTCCCAGACGCTGGCGGTGATGGAACTGCTGCGCCCGGCGCACGGAGCGCAGATGCGCCGGTCCAGGAACGGGTTTGACTGCTCCTACATGGTGCATCCGCTGACGATGGCATGTCATGCGCTGGCCATGGGCCTGCAGGACGACGATGTGCTGGCCGCTGCTCTGGCGCACGATATGGTCGAGGACGCGCAGATGGATCCGGAGAAGCTTCCCGTCGGGGATAGGGTTCGGGAAGCGGTGCGCCTGGTTTCAAAGAACATGATGGATCATACCGGGGCGGACTGGGAGGAACGCTACTTTGCCGGCATCCGGGAAAACCCGCTGGCCTGCATGGTCAAATGCCTTGACCGGATCAACAATCTGACCGGGATGGCGGACGCCTTCACCCGAAAGCGGATGATCCGGTATACAGAAGAGACGGATCGGTACTATCCTGCGCTTCTGCATGTGATCAAAAAGGTGCCGGAATGGAACGATGCGTGGTGGCTGATGCGCTATCAGATGATGACCATGACAGAAGCGTTCAAACGCCTGCTGTGAGAAGAGAAGAAGGTGCGGATCCCCGGGAGAGGTTCCGGGGATCTGGCCGTTTTGGCGCAGCGGAATGATGCGCTTTTCATGGACCAGAATCATCCTGCCGGGGAGGATTTACATTGCGGGGTAATTCGATTAAAATGGGAGCATTCGAAGGCTGCTGATGAAAGGCGGTTCGGATATGGCAGGTCACACCCGTTTCAGACAGCTCAGTATCGTTCTCTTCTGCCTTTTTCTGATCGTACTGGTCATCCATATGGAATCCAACGTTCGCTTCAACCGGCAGGTCAATTCCGTGCACGGAAATGATGCCGGGGCGGCAGTCAACATGGCGATTGATGCCCGGGAGGACAGCACCAGCACCTGGCTGAAGCGATCCTTCCCGATGAATGACGGAACGCTGGTGGATCTGACAGGCCAGACCATTGACGGAACCCTGCGCAACGGGAGCGACGATATCCTGCATGACTGGGAGCTTCGGATCAATATCGCCGGCGACTGCTTTATCAACCAGGCATGGAACGGCGAGGTGGAGATCCATCAGTTCACCGGCACGGAGAAGGAGAAGGTTCAGCGGCTGAATCTGGGGGTGCGGACGGATTCCGGTCCTGCCGCGCACAGCTGGAAGGCTATTATGCCAGCCATTGAAACGGGCAGCACGATCGGGGAGACGGCATGGCGGACGAAGCGGCCGGACGGAAACAGACATATTATGAAAGCAGCCGAAGCTTTGACTGTATGAGAAGGGAGTGATCGACGGATGGTGATCTCGAATGCGGTGATCTTTACGGGAGAGTCCTTCCGCCAGGGACTGCATGTGCGGACGGAGGCGGGGAAAATCGTTTCCCTGGGGTCCGCGACGGATGCGGCGGCGGGAGAGGAAACGATGGACCTCGGCGGCGATTATCTGCTGCCGGGATTCGTGGATGTGCATATCCACGCCTTCCGGGGGCATGATGTGATGCAGGGGGAAAGCGCGGTTCGGTCCATGAGCCGGGAACTGGCACAGCTGGGCGTCGCCGGCTTCTGTCCGACGACCATGAGCGCCTCCCCGGAGGAAACGCGCGAGGCGCTTCGGGGCATTCGCGCCGTGATGGAACGCCCGGAGGCGGGCGGCACCGCGGTGCTCGGGGCGCATATGGAGGCACCCTTTCTGCAGGAGAAAAAGGCCGGGGCGCAGAAAAAGGAGTTCTTTCTGGACCCCAGCTGGGAACGGATGGAATGGATGACCGACGGGAACCCCGGGACGGTATCGCTGATCACGATCGCGCCGGAGCGGACGGGGAGCGGTGACTTCATCCGCCGGGCAACGGAGGCGGGCATTCACGTATCCATCGGCCATACGGCCTCGGATGCGGAGGGCGTACACCGGGCGGCGGACTGCGGGGCGGACCATGTGACCCACACCTTCAACGCGCAGACGCCGCTGCATCACCGGGAACCGGGCGTTCCCGGGGCGGCGCTCGTGGACGACCGGCTTTACTGCGAGATGATCTGCGACGGGATTCATCTGCACGGGGACATCATCCGGCTGATCGCGCGCTGCAAGGGAGCGGAAAAGGCAGTCGCCATTACGGACGCGATGGAGGCTGCCGGAATGCCGGACGGAGAGTATGCCCTGGGCGGACAGAAGGTATATGTCCGGAACGGGGAGGCGCGGCTGGAGGACGGAACGCTGGCGGGGTCCGTGCTGACCATGCCGGAAGCGCTGGAGAATCTGATCCATCGCTTCGGCATCGCACCCGAAAAAGCGTGCGCAATGTGTACTTCCACACCGGCGGCATCCATTGGAAATCGGAAGTTTGGCAGGATTCAGGCGGGCAGTCCCGCGGTCATGACCCGCTGGTCATCCGACTGGCGGATGAAGGAAGTTGTTTTTCCGTTGCGCTGAAATCGGCGAAGGTATTGAAGAATCAGGGCGGAGAGGTTATGATCAGCAGGAATGATCACAGGCGTGGAGGAGGATGCACCATGCGGATCGATGAGCTGCTGAAGCGGAAGAAGATTACGCTGTCGCTGGAGGTTTTTCCGCCCAAATCATCGGAAAAATTTGAGGAAACGAACCGGGCTGCCCGGGAGATTGCCCGGCTGAAGCCGGATTTCATGAGCGTGACCTATGGCGCGGGCGGCGGAACGAGCGTGTTCACGGCCGAAATCGCCGCGGAGATCCAGCGGGATTTCGGTGTTCCGACCCTGGCGCATCTGACGTGCGTATCCTCCTCCCGGGAGCACGTGATGCAGGTGCTGCGGGACTACCGGGAAAAAGGGATTGAAAATGTGCTGGCCCTGCGGGGGGATATTCCGCCGGAGGGAAGGAAATACCATGATTACCGGTATGCGGTGGAGCTGATCCGGGATATCCGCGCCAACGGGGATTTCTGCGTCGGCGGCGCATGCTATCCGGAAGGCCATGTGGAGAGCGAAAACAAGCAGGATCTGCACCATCTGAAGGAAAAGGTGGATGCGGGTCTGGACTTTCTGACAACGCAGCTCTTTTTTAACAACGAAGTGTTTTTTCACTTCCTGTACAGGGCGAGGGAAGCGGGGATCACGGTACCCGTCATCGCGGGCATCATGCCGATGACCAACGCCAACATGCTTAAACGCAGCATCGCGATGTCGGGAACGGAGGTTCCCCGGCGTTTCCGTGCGATCGTGGATTATTTCGGCTCGAGTCCCGCGGCGATGAAACAGGCGGGCATCGTTTATGCCTCGGAGCAGATCATCGACCTGATTGCCAGCGGAATCCGTCACATTCACGTGTACACGATGAATAAGCCTGACGTGGCCGCCGGAATTATGAACAACCTGTCGGAAGCGCTGAAATGAAACATATCTCTGCGGAAGAAGCCATGCGCTATATGGGCGCCGGTGCGGGCGACGAAGATCTCCGGAAGGAAACGCAGCGCATCGCGGAGGAGCTGGAAAAGCGGATCCGGCCGAAGCATACCTGGCGGGCGGCCCCGATCCGGCAGGAGGCGGAAGGCATCCTGCTGGTCGGCACGGCGCTGCTGCTGACCGGAAGAATGGCGAAGAGAATGCTGTCCGAATGCCACACCGCTGTGCTCATGGCATGCACGCTGGGGGCGGAGTACGATGCCATTGCCCGGAGCACGGAAGCCCGGGACATGGCCCGGGCAGTCATGCTGGACGCGTGCGCGGGGGCATGGGTGGAACAAGGGTGCGACGAAGCGGAAGCGGAGATCGCCGCCCGCTTTCCGGGAAGCTTCCTGACGGACCGGTTCAGTCCGGGCTACGGCGATCTGCCGCTGGATGCGCAAAGGGCGCTGCTGGCCGCCCTCGATGCGGAAAGAAGGCTGGGAATCACCCTGACGGACAGCCTGCTCATGATTCCCGCCAAATCGGTTACGGCGATCCTCGGAGTGTCTGACCGGCCGCAGCCGGCGAGGATCCGCGGGTGCGCGTATTGCGCACTGCGGGAGAGATGTACCTATCGGAAGAGAGGAAAGAACTGTGGCGAATGATGAACTGTTGCTGCTGGACGGCGGAATGGGAACGATGCTGCAGCGGGACGGCCTTCAGCCTGGCGCGATCCCGGAGCTGCTGAACGTGACGAACCCTGAAAGGATCCGCACGGTTCACCGCGCTTATCTGGAAGCCGGCAGCCGCGTGATCTATGCCAATACATTCGGGGCAAACGGCCTGAAGCTGAAAGACTCCGGGCATACGGTGGCAGAAACGGTGTCCGCAGGCATCCGCATCGCGCGGGAGGCGGCCGGGGAGACCGGCGCACGGGTCGCGCTGGATATCGGACCGCTGGGACAGATGCTCCAGCCGCTGGGAACGCTGCCGTTTGAAAGGGCGTATGAGCGCTTCGCGGAGATGGTGCGGACCGGCGCCGGGGCCGGGGCGGACCTGATCGTGATCGAGACGATGAGCGACCTGTATGAGACGAAGGCGGCCGTGCTGGCGGCGAAGGAGCATTCTTCGCTGCCGGTCTGGGTGACGATGAGCTTTGACCGTACGGGCCGGACATTCACCGGGTGCACGCCGGAGTCCATGGCGCGGACGATGGAAGGACTCGGCGCGGACGCAGTGGGCGTGAACTGCTCGCTCGGGCCGGCCGAGCTGGAGGATATCATCCGGAGAATCCGGGCGGCAACGAATCTGCCGGTGATCGCAAAACCCAACGCCGGGCTGCCCGATCCAATCACAGGGAAGTATTCCCTTGGCCCGGAGGACTTTGCGCGGGACATGCAGCGCCTGGCGGAGGCGGGAGCGGAAATCCTGGGCGGCTGCTGCGGCACGGATCCGGATTACATCCGGGAGCTGGCAAAGTGCACCGGGAACCGGAAAGACAGGCAGACGCCGCCGCTTCGCGGCGCGGTATGCACGCCGTCCGTGTGCCGGGAAACGGGAAGAATCGCGGTCATCGGCGAGCGGATCAATCCGACGGGCAAGAAGCGTCTCCAGCAGGCGCTGCTCGAGGAGGATCTCGATTATCTGGTCGACCTGGCGGTCAGCCAGATGGACGCGGGGGCGGATATCCTGGATGTGAATGTAGGATATCCCGGCGTGGACGAGGTGCGGCTTTTGCCGCGCGCCGTTCAGGCGATCCAGGCGGCGGTGGACCTGCCGCTGCAGCTGGACAGCGCCAATCCCGCAGCGCTGGAGGCGGCGCTGCGGGTGTATAACGGAAAGCCGGCGGTGAATTCCGTCAGCGGTAAGGAGGAAAGCCTGCGGACGGTTCTGCCGCTGGTCAAAAAGTACGGCGCGGCCGTGGTGGGGCTGACCCTGGATGAAAACGGCATTCCGGAGACGACGGAGGGCCGGGTGGCGATTGCCCGGAGGATTCTGGAACGGGCGGAACAGGCTGGCATTCCGCGGGAGGACGTCTGGATCGATTGCCTGACGCTGACCGTATCCGCCCAGCAGGAGCAGGCAAGGGAGACGCTTTCCGCCGTGAGACGGGTGAGGGAGGAACTGGGGCTGAACACCGTGCTGGGCGTCAGCAATATTTCCTTCGGTCTGCCGAACCGGCTTCTGGTGACGCAGACGTTCCTGATCAGCGCATTGGAGGCGGGACTGACTCTGCCAATCGTGAATCCGAATCAGAAGGAGATCATGGATGCGATCGCGGCACGCCGGGTGCTGACGGGGGAGGATGACAGCTGCCGGATGTATATCGACCGGTTCGCCGGTGCGGCTGCGGATGCGAAGGTGGCTGTGGCGGCGCCGGAGATGACGCTCTCCGATGCGATCCGCCGGGGTCTGAAAAAGGAAGCGGCGCGCCTGACGGAAGCCGCGCTGGGAACCCGGGATGAAATGGAACTGGTGGAGCAGGAGCTGATTCCCGCGCTGGAAAAGACGGGCGAGGCGTATGAAAAGGGAACGGTCTTCCTGCCGCAGCTGCTCTCATCGGCGCAGGCGGCCCAGGCGGCCTTTGAGGTGATCCGGGGGGAACTGCTGAAAAAGGGCCGCGAGGCGGTCAGCCGGGGAACGCTGATCATGGCCACCGTTCAGGGGGACATTCACGATATCGGGAAGAACATCGTGATCACCGTGCTGGAGAATTACGGCTGGCGCGTGATCGATCTGGGAAAGGACGTGCCGCCGGAGACGGTCGTCCGTTCGGCGGAGGACAACCGGGTGCCGCTGGTCGGCCTGAGCGCTCTGATGACGACGACGCTCCCGGCCATGGAGGAAACGGTGCGGCAGCTGAAGGCCATGCCGAACCCGCCGCTGGTGATGGTTGGCGGGGCGGTCGTAACCGCGGACTGGGCGAAGGCGATCGGTGCGGATTTTTACGGACGTGATGTCCGTGACGCGGTCCGGATCGCGCAGAAGGTGTTCGGATAAATGAAAGTACCCGCTTCATTCGACTGAACGAAGCGGGTACTTTTATCGGAATGATTACTCCGCGACCTCGATGGAATCCCGCGCGCGAACCGTGACCTTCCGGTCATAGCTGGCGAACATTTCGTCCACGGCAGCGCGGTCCGGCGCCTTGGTCAGCAGGCTGACCAGCGGCACCAGGATCAGCCCGACGATCATGCAGAAGGCGCCGGCGTTGATCGGGGACTGGAGGAGCCCCAGGTTCAGGCTGATGACCTTCAGATTGCCCAGCATATCCAGGGTCATGAAGATCGTTGAGAAGATCATGGAAGCCCAGCAGGCGCGGCCGGTGGTCCGCTTCCAGTAGAGCCCGTACATGAACGGAGCGAGGAAGGCACCGGCCATGGCGCCCCAGCTGATGCCCATGGCCTGGGCGATGAAGGCGACGCTGGAATTCGCTTGGAAAATGGCGAGCGCGGCGGAGATCACGATGAAGACCACGATCAGCAGCCGCATGATCAGCAGCTGCTTTTTCTCGTCCATATCCCGGAGCACGTGCCCTTTGAGCAGGTCCAGCGTCACCGTGGACGAGGAGGTCAGCACCAGGGAGGACAGGGTGGACATCGAAGCGGACAGCACCAGGATGATCACGATGGCCAGCAGGAACGGGGAGAGGCTGGACAGCATCGTCGGGATGACGGCATCATAGCCGCCGACCGGAGCGCCGTTCACCACGCCGATCTCATCGGAGAACAGACGGCCGAAGCCGCCCAGGAAGTAGCAGCCGCCGGCGATTACGAGGGCAAAGGCGGTGGAGATGACGGTGCCCTTGTGGATCGCGCCCTCGCTGCGGATGGCATAGAACTTGCCGATCATCTGCGGCAGACCCCAGGTGCCGAGGGATGTCAGCAGGACAACGCCCAGCAGGCTCACGGGATCCGGCCCCAGGAAGGAATTGAACACGCCGGGCACCGTGCCGTTGGGGATCGTCTCGTCGGTCACGGAAGCCAGGCCGTTCAGGGAGGCCATGAGTCCGCCCTTGCTGGCGAGCACAGCGCCGATGACCGCGACGATGCCGACGAGCATGATCAGCCCCTGAATAAAGTCGTTGATGGCGGTGGCCATATAGCCGCCGACGATGACGTAGATCGCGGTCAGCACGGCCATCACGATCACGCAGACGGAATAATCGATGTTGAAGGCCATGCCGAACAGGCGGCTCAGGCCGTTATACAGCGAGGCGGTATAGGGAATCATGAAGATGAAGATCAGGATCGACGCGCCGATCTTCAGGGACGGCATCCGGAAACGCTTGCCGAAGAAGTCCGGCATGGTTGCGCTCGACAGGTGCTGCGTCATGATCCTCGTTCTGCGGCCGAGAATGACCCAGGCCAGCAGGGAGCCGATGATCGCGTTGCCGATGCCGGCCCACGTGGCCGCGATTCCGAACTTCCAGCCGAACTGGCCGGCATAGCCGACGAACACGACGGCGGAGAAATAGGAGGTGCCGTAGGCGAACGCGGTCAGCCAGGGACCGACGTTGCGGCCGCCGAGTACGAAACCGTTGACATCGGTGGAATGCTTCCGGCAGTAGAAACCGACATAGATCATGATCCCGAAGAACAGCAGGAGCATGACAAGCTTGATGGCAAGATCCATGGTAACATCTTTCCTTTCTCTTTCATGATTCTCTTCTGGATCCGCTTTCGATCCCGCACATGTTATAACCGAATCGGGCGAAGGTCAAGCGGATGGGGTGTGAAAGAGCAGGAGAAAAACAAGGGGAGTGAACCGGGAAGAAGGGAATTGACATTTGGCGTGAATTGGTTTATCCTTTACTCCGTGCTAGGGGAGCGAATGCTGAGACTGTAAGAAATTACTGACCCTTATTACCTGATCCGGCCAATACCGGCGTAGGGAAGCAATAAGAGCAAAACGTGTGATTTCGATGCGATCAGGGGCTTCCGGAAGCGGAAGCCTTTTTTGCTGCCCGGAGAGAAAAAGAACGGAGGAAATGGAAACAATGGAAGCAAGCGTAGCAATTCAGTCCCTGCCGGGTGTGGCGGATGACGAGGAACTGTGCAGGATCGTGGACGAGGTGATCGCCTATATCGCCTCCACCGGATACAATTATTTTGTCGGTCCTTTTGAAACGACGATTGAAGGGCCGTATGACGCGCTGATGGACATCGTGAAGGAGTGCCAGCACATCGCGATCCGCGCCGGCGCACCTTCCGTGGCGGCCTATATCAAGGTTTCCTACAAGCCCGAAGGTGAGGTTCTGTCCATTGAAAAGAAGATCGGAAAGTATCAGGCGTAAGCTGCTTCCGGCAGGAGCATTCTGCCTGATCATCCTGATCTGGTGGGCGCTTTCGGCCGGCAGCCTGATTCCGGAATACATGCTGCCTTCCCCGGTCGACGTGGGGAAGGCGTTCATCGGGGATTTTCCGAACCTGATGAACCATGCACGGATATCGGTGACGGAGGCTGTCTACGGTCTGCTGATCGGAACGCTGCTGGCCTTTGCGCTCGCCTGCGCGATGGATCGTTTCGTTCATCTGGAGGAGGCGGTTTTTCCGCTGCTGGTGGTTTCCCAGACGATTCCGACGATCGCGATCGCACCGCTGCTGGTTCTGTGGATGGGCTTCGGGATGGAACCGAAAATCACCCTGGTGGTGCTGACGACCTTCTTTCCGATCGCGGTCGGCCTGCTGGACGGGTTCAAGAGCGTAGATCCGGATGCGGTGGCCCTGCTCCGGTCCATGAACGCGACCCGGGGGCAGATCTTCCGGCATGTCAAATTACCGGCGGCGCTGCCTTTCTTCTTCTCGGGCCTGCGGATCTCCGCTTCCTACGCGGTCGTCGGCGCGGTGATTTCCGAATGGCTCGGCGGGTTTGAAGGGCTCG
>OCTW011508957.1_pt1 | contig 31666 bp, 25 predicted proteins | sample 1539671 | NCBI WGS metagenome assembly OCTW01 (sample SAMN02144230, study PRJEB22623) | gut metagenome | biome: sheep rumen | host: Ovis aries | place: New Zealand | reverse complement strand
AATAAACCCTAAATAAAAAAGGTCGCAAGTACTACTAATACCTACGACCTCATTGCCTTGACTTGTTTTATATACCTTACATTTTTTTTTGTCAAGCAAGCATAAAATTTTTTTTCTAAAAAAAAATCTCCACCCCGCCAGCTCCATTATCATCCTTATTCATCATCCTTATCTTTCTTTACTTTTCATCTTCTTGACAGCCATTTGCGATTGGATTAATATTTTTTTGAACAACGACAAAGAGGTCGTAGATATTGATTCTAAACACAAGAGTCACTGTCTACGGCCTCTTTTTTTTGCCCAAAATAATTTTCGGACAAAATTTATTTCTTATTTTTACTTATATTAGGAGCTTTTTATGGCTAAATTTATTTTTGTAACAGGGGGTGTTGTTTCTGGACTTGGAAAAGGCATTACCGCCGCATCCCTTGGACGACTTTTAAAATGCAGGGGCCTTAAAGTTACAAGTCAGAAACTGGACCCTTATATGAACGTAGACCCTGGAACCATGAGCCCATTTCAGCACGGAGAAGTTTTTGTAACAGATGATGGTGCAGAAACCGATTTGGACCTGGGACATTATGAACGCTTTATCGATGAAAATCTTACTCGCTACTCAAACCTTACCAGCGGACGTGTTTACTGGAACGTTTTGAACAAGGAACGTCAGGGTGAATACCTTGGCCAGACAGTCCAGATTATTCCCCATGTAACAAATGAAATTAAAGATTTTGTCTTAAAAAATGCAGAAGTTTCTGGAGCAGATGTAAGTATTGTAGAAGTCGGTGGTACAATTGGTGATATTGAAAGCCAGCCATTTTTAGAGGCCATCCGCCAGCTAGCCATTGAAGTAGGCCGTCGCAATTGTCTCTTTATCCACGTTTGTCTGGTACCTTATATTTCTGGTAGCGATGAATTTAAATCAAAACCAACTCAGCATTCTGTAAAGGAACTTATGGCCGTTGGTATTCATCCGGATATTATTGTTGCCCGTTGCGAAAAAGAAATTCCAATCGATATTCGCAAAAAAATCTCGCTTTTCTGTAATGTTGGCGAAGATTGTGTTATCAACAATACAACCTGTCGCAGCCTTTACGAAGTTCCTTTAATGCTCCATGCCCAGAATATGGATGATGTAGTTTGCCGCGACCTTGGTTTAGAAAAAGGTGCCGACTACCCTGCCCTAGCCGACTGGTCGCACATGGTAGAAACAATTCATGCCCGAAAAGGGGAACTACAGATTGCTCTGGTAGGTAAATACGTAAAACTCCACGATTCCTACTTGAGTATTGTAGAGTCCCTCAATCACGCTTCCTTTGTAGTTGGAAAAAACGTAAAGATAAAGTGGGTCGATTCAGACTCTGTTACAGATCAGACTGCACCAGAAATTTTTAAAGACTGTCAGGGAATTATTCTTCCAGGTGGATTTGGTCACAGGGGTATTGAAGGAATGATTTCTTCCTGTCGTTATGCCCGAACCCATAAACTGCCTTACTTTGGAATTTGTCTTGGAATGCAGATTGCAGTTATTGAATTTGCCCGTTCCGTTTTAGGTTATTCCGATGCCAACTCCCGCGAATTCGATGAACTTTGTGAACATCCTGTAATTGACCTTATGAAAAATCAGGAAGGAGTAATAAAAGGCGGAACAATGAGACTTGGTTCTTACCCTTGTAAAGTTAAAGCTGGCACTCTGTTAGAAAAAGCCTACCAGGCAGAACTTATAAACGAACGCCATCGTCACCGTTACGAATTCAACAATGACTACAGAGCTCAAATGGAAGATGCTGGACTTACAATTTGTGGAACAAGCCCTGACTCCAGTCTTGTAGAAGCTGTTGAAGTAGAAGGTCAGTTCCATATTGGAGTTCAATTCCATCCAGAATTCAAAAGCCGTCCAAACAATGCCGGACCTTTGTTCGTAGCCTTTTTAAAAGCAGCCAACGAACAATATTGACCATAATGCCTAAAAACAGTATAACATCTCGAAAGAGCAAAGGCGCTCATTCGATTTGATGATATTACTATCGTCAGATGGAATGGGTGCCTTTTTTGTTTGGGGGCGATATGGATTCAACAGACAAGGCGTTTTTGATACTTGCAGATGGAACAATTTTTGAAGGTCAGGCCTTTGGGGCCAGGGGTCAGACAATTGGAGAAACTGTTTTTACAACCGGAATGACTGGTTATCTGGAAACCCTTACCGATCCTTCTTATTTTGGCCAGATAGTAACCCAGACCTTCCCCTTAATCGGAAATTATGGAGTGATGAAGGAAGATTACGAAAGCAAAAAGTCCTGGGTAAAAGGTTACATTGTTCGTGAACTTTGCCAGTTGCCAAGTAATTTTCGCTGCCAGGGTAACCTGGAAGATTTTTTAAAAGAACAGGGCATAATCGGAATTGCAGGAATTGATACCCGAGCCCTTACAAAAAAACTCCGTGATTCTGGAGTTATGAACGGAATGATTTTGAGTGGCCCAGAAGCCGATTCCTTCCTAGAAATAAACAATCAAACAAAAAATAATACAATTAACATTGATAAAGAACTGCTAAAAGAAATTGCAAACTACAAAATTGAAGGTGCCCTAAAGAGCGTACAAAATGCTTCTTCCACCACCGCCCATTCCTCTTCTAATTCAGCTAAGCAGGCCAACAAAAGTTCTACACCTAAAAAGGTAGTCCTATTCGATTTTGGAGCAAAGGCTAATATTCAGCGAGAACTGGAAAAACGCGGCTGCCAGGTAACAGTTTTACCTTATAACACAAGTGCCCAAAAAGTACTGGAACTAAATCCAGATGGAATAATGCTTTCAAACGGACCTGGAGACCCTGCCGAAAACACAGAAGTAATCCAGGAAATTAAAAAACTCTGCGACTACAAAAAAATTCCTATTTTTGGAATATGTCTTGGCCACCAGATGCTGGCTCTGGCTCGCGGTGCAAAAACTTCAAAACTTAAGTACGGACACCGCGGCGGAAACCATCCTGTAAAGGACACCCAGACAGGCCGTGTCTACATCACCAGTCAAAACCACGGTTATGCCGTTAAAAACCAGGAACTGCCTGCCTATGCCCGGGAAAGTTTTGTAAATGTAAACGACGGAACTTGCGAAGGCCTGGACTATACAGATATTCCTGCATTCAGCGTACAGTTCCACCCAGAAGCTTGCGGCGGACCCCACGATACAAACTTTTTATTCGATAAATTTATGAAAATGATGGAGGCAAATTGTGCCACTAAATAAAAACATCCACAAGGTAATGATTATTGGTTCAGGTCCAATTGTAATTGGTCAGGCTGCAGAATTTGACTATGCCGGAAACCAGGCCTGTAAAGCATTAAAACAGCTTGGACTTGAAGTTTGCCTTGTAAACTCTAATCCTGCCACCCTCATGACAGATCCTTCAATGGCAGACCAAATTTATTTGGAACCTCTAAACCTTACAACACTTCAAAGAATTATAGAAAAGGAAAAGCCAGATTCACTTTTGTCAACCTTGGGAGGACAAACTGGCCTTACCCTGAGTATGGAGCTAGCTAAATCAGGATTTTTAAAAAGTCACGGTGTACAACTGCTGGGAGCTCGACCTGCAACAATTGATAAGGCCGAAGACCGCCAAATGTTCAAAGACACTATGGAAGAAATTGGCGAACCCTGCATTCCTTCTAAAGTTGTAACCACCTACGAAGATGCTGTTGATTTTGTTCACAATCAGATAGGCTTCCCTGCCATCATCCGCCCGGCCTTTACTCTTGGAGGAACCGGTGGTGGTATTGTTAATAATGATAGAGAACTGGACGAAATTGCCCACAATGGTTTACACCGCTCCCCTATCCACCAGATTCTTGTAGAAAAATGTATTTCTGGCTGGAAGGAAATAGAATTCGAAGTGATGAGGGATTCCACTGGCAACGTAATCACCGTTTGTTCAATGGAAAACTTTGATCCAGTTGGAGTTCATACTGGAGACTCAATCGTTATTGCCCCAACAGTAACCCTTGCAGATAAAGAATACCAGATGCTACGTTCTGCAGCATTAAACATAATTTCAGCCCTGGAGATTGAAGGCGGCTGTAACTGTCAGTTTGCCCTTAATCCCGATTCATTTGAATATGCTGTAATTGAAGTAAACCCTCGCGTTTCGCGTTCCTCGGCACTGGCTTCCAAGGCAACCGGCTATCCTATTGCAAAGGTAGCTGCCCTTATTGCAGTCGGTTTTACCCTGGACGAAATTCCAAACTTTGTTACCAAAAAGACAAAGGCCTGCTTCGAACCAGTTTTGGACTATGTTGTTGTAAAAATGCCAAAATTCCCATTTGACAAGTTTGTTTATGCAGCACGCAAACTGGGCACACAAATGAAGGCAACTGGCGAAGTAATGGCTATTGGTCAGAATTTTGAAGAGGCCATTTTAAAGGCTGCCAGAGGACTGGAAGTTGGTGTAAAAGATCTTAATCTTCCTGCCTTTGTTAAAGAAGGCGACGAAAAAATTCGCGAACGGGTTAGACAGTGTACAGATCAGAGAATCTTTGCAATTTATCAGGCTCTCAAACGCGGCATTATGACTGTAGACCAGATTCACGACATCACTAAAATTGACAAATGGTTCCTTTGGAAACTGGAAAATATTTGTAAAAAAGATGATGGAAGTACGCTTTATCCACCACGTTCATTCAAAATGGTTGATACTTGTGCAGGAGAATTCGATGCCGAAACTCCATACTTTTATTCAACCACAAATGGCGAAAATGAAGCTCAAAAATACCTGGAAGAATTAAAAGCCCAGGCTAAAAAGAATGATAAGGGAACTATCGTCGTTTTAGGTTCAGGTCCAATAAGAATTGGTCAGGGAATTGAATTTGACTATGCCAGCGTAAAATGTGTACAGGCACTTAAAGCCCTTGGTTACCAGGTTGCAATTATTAACAACAATCCAGAAACAGTTTCTACCGACTTTGACACTGCCGACCGCCTTTACTTTGAACCATTGACTCCAGAAGATGTAATGAATGTTCTGTCTGTAGAAAAGCCACTTGGAGTTGTTGTTGCATTTGGTGGTGGAACTGCAATTAAACTTGCTAAATTTTTGGATAGCCAGGGGATAAAGATTCTTGGTACTTCAGCAGACGCCATTGACCTTGCAGAAGACCGAGAACGTTTTGAAGAACTTTGCGAAAAGCTTCATATAAATAGACCAAGGGGACTAACAGTTTTTAACGAAGCCCAGGCACTTGAAGCCGCAGAAAAAATCACTTATCCGGTTTTGATGCGACCAAGCTATGTTTTGGGTGGACAGAACATGATTATAGCCAGAAGTCCTGCAGATGTAAAAGAATACATGGCCATTATCCTTAAACAAAAAATTGAAAATCCAGTTTTGATTGATAAATATATGGAAGGCCAGGAGCTGGAAGTAGACTGTATATGTGATGGAGAAGACGTTCTTATTCCTGGAATTATGGAACACGTAGAAAGAACCGGTATTCATTCGGGAGACTCCATTGCTGTGTACCCAGGTTCCTTTGACAAAGATATGGAAGATAAAATAGTCCGACAGTCCCGCGATCTTGCTTTGGCCCTGGGAACAAAAGGTCTTGTAAACATTCAATATCTTATCTACAGCGACCAAAAAGGCCAAAAAGACCTTTACATTATTGAAGCTAATCCTCGTTCCAGTCGAACAGTTCCTTATATTTCAAAAGTATCCGGCATCCCTATGATTGACCTTGCAACCCGAGCCATGCTTGGAGAAAAAGTTGCAGATATGGGATATGGAACAGGCCTTTACAGAAAACCAGATTATTTTGCTGTAAAAGTACCGGTTTTCTCTTTTGAAAAGCTGATGGATGTAGACACTCACCTGGGACCAGAAATGAAGTCAACAGGAGAAGTTCTGGGAATTGCCTCAAGTCGACAGGAAGCAATTTACAAGGGAATGGCTGGGGCCGGCTGGAAAATGCTTGGGCCTCAGAAGGACTGTGATGGAGTGCTTTTTTCTGTTAGGGCATCTGATTTACCTGAGCTGCCTGATTTGGCACGTAAGTATTATGATTTAGGATTTAAACTTTACGCAACAACAGGAAACGCCGCAACAATTGAAAGAAGTGGAATGTCCGTTACCCATGTAGCAAAAGTACACGAAGACTATCAGAACAATGTAATGACCCTTTTGGAAAGTGGAAAAATACTTTATGTTGTTTCTACCTCAGCCAAGGGACGTAACCCAGAAGCAGAAAGTGTAAAACTCCGCAGACTTGCAGTAGAACACGATATAGACTGTCTTACAGCCATAGATACAGCCAATGAACTGGCAGACTGTCTAGCCTGTAAACATACATTAAATACTGTCAGCCTGATAAATATTTGTAAATTATAAAAAACCTTATTATATTTATTTCATTATGGATAGAAGTAAAACAATAATAAGAACAAGTTTTTTTGCAATTTTAACAAATCTTTTTTTGGTAACCTTTAAAGCAACTGTTGGAATTATTTCAAATTCTATAGCTGTAATTTTGGATGCTGTTAACAATGCCTCAGATGCCCTTAGTTCCCTAATCACAATTGTAGGGGCTAAACTGTCAACTAAGGCTCCAGACAAAAAACACCCTCAGGGGTATGGCCGAATTGAATATGTAAGTGCAATGATTGTTTCTGCAATCGTTATTTATGCTGGTATTACCTCGGCAGTTGAATCTGTTAAAAACATTATTAATCCTGGTCAGGTTGAATACAAAACCTTATCCCTCATCATTCTTACTGTTGCACTTCTTGTAAAATTCCTTCTGGGATTAATTGTACGCCACCAGGGAAAAAAGGTTGCTTCATCTGCTCTTGTTGCAGCCGGAACAGACTCACTTTTTGATTCAATTCTTTCGCTTTCAGTTTTAATTAGTGCTGTAATTTACCTGCTTACCGGTTTTTCTCTTGAATCCTATGTTGGTATTTTAATCTCTGCCTTTATCATCAAAGCGGGCTTAGAAATGCTTTTGGAAACCCTGAACGACATTCTTGGCCGCCGTGCCGATGCAGACACAATCAGGAAGATTAAGGCCTGCATAAACGAAGAAAAAGAAGTTCGCGGCACCTACGATGTAATTTTACATGATTACGGACCAGAAAAAACTTATGCCTCACTCCACGTGGAAGTTGCAGACACCCTGACCGCCGAAGAAATTGATCGCCTTAACCGAAAAATCGAAGCTAAAGTATATTGTCAGCTTGGAATTATTATTACTGCAGTAGGAATCTATTCTTATAACACAAGTGATAATGAAGCCGCAAAAATTCGAAATAAAGTAATAGAAAAAATTAAAAGCCATGACTGGGCAATCCAAGTTCACGGCTTTTACCTTGATACAGAAAATAAAACTATGCGTTTTGATGTAGTCGTAAGCTTTGATATAAAAGCCCAGGAAGCACTCAAGATTCTTTACAAGGATATGAAAGAACTCTATCCGGATTATACTTTCCAGATTGCCCCTGACTTAGACTATTCAGATTTATAATCAAAAGCCTTTAAAATAATGGAAGCTGTTCTTTCAAAAGAATAGATTCTTTCAAAGGCAGGAAGTTCATCAGGCTCATCCCACATTTTTTCGAGTTGAGCCTGCAAATCTTCTTCATCACACACATGAAAAAAACTAACCGGCAAATCCTTATAAATTTCTTTAAAAACTGGAATATCAGAAATTAAAGCCCTAGTCCCAACATAAAGAGCCTGCAAAGGAGGCATTCCAAAACCTTCATACAAAGAAGGCTGAACCAAAATACGGGCTTTAGTCAAACGATGTAAAAGTTCCTGATCCGACAGATAGCCGGTAAACTCAATCCCATTAGATTCTCCAGACTGGATATACGAATCAAAAGAATTATCCTGGGTTCTAAAATTATCTTTACTACCAACAATTACAAGCTTTACATCCCCTTTTCCCTGGACCGCAAGCTTAGAACGAAATTTTGTAAAGGCAGGAAGAAGAGTCTGTAAACCCTTGTGGTGTTTAATATTTCCAATAAAAATAAGGCTGCTATCTTTATCAACCTGTTTACCATCAAAATCCAGAAGATATTGAGGAACGCCACCGTACACTACTTCCAAAGGCTTTTTACAATGCAGTTTTTCAATGATTCGAGATTTACTGAATTCCGAAACTGTAAAAACCATTTTAGACTTTTTGATGGCATGCTTATAAAACAACTTACGGGCAAAAGTTCCAACTCTTCCCGAAAGGCCCTTTACATCCAAAAAAACAATATCGTGAATTGTTGAGTAAACTGGCACCTTAATTCCACTTGGAATATTACAATAAGGTGTAAAATATAAATCGCACTGATTAATCTGCTTTGACAATTCTTTTGGAAAAGAGAAAGTTTCTTTAATAGAAAAAGTTCCAATATCACAAGGCAAACAAGTTACATTCTTTCTGCCTGCTACATCAATGTTCCCACCAATCAAAAGCAGTTCATTTCCGCTATCCATAAGATAAGGGAGAATGCCATCCAAAAACCCACCAATACCACTTTTGCCGCTCATACGGCAGTCAATCGCAATCTTCATCATTTAAATATTAAAAGAATTAAATACCTTTATCAAGATAATAGAAATATTTTACAAAGTAAGAATTCCATCTCCCCTGCCCTACTCCTTAATCATTTTTCTATTTCAATACTCCTTGTAATTCCACTTTGGATTTGTTACTTTATCCTTATGCTTAATCAATTTTCTAGAACTCAATTATTACTCGGTAAAGAATCCATACAGGTTTTAAACAAGGCCCACATTGCAGTATTTGGCATTGGAGGCGTTGGAGGTTATGTTGTTGAAGCCCTGGTAAGAAGCGGAATCCAGAATATTGATATAGTTGATAATGACACAGTTTGTATTTCTAATATAAACCGTCAAATTATTGCGACCCATTCCAGCCTTGGAAAATATAAGGTCGATGTGATGAAGGAACGTATTCTGGACATAAATCCTCAGGCTCAAGTAGAAACCTTCAAATGCTTTTATCTGCCAGAAACAAAAGACCTTTTTGATTTTAAAAAATATGACTACGTGGTCGACGCAATTGATACCGTTACAGGCAAACTCCAACTGATTGAACAGGCAAAAGCTGCCGGAACAAAAATAATTTCTTGTATGGGGGCCGGCAACAAACTTGATCCTACCCAATTTGAAATTGCAGATATTTCCCAGACCTCTGTTTGTCCTCTTGCCCGGGTAATGCGTCAGGAATGTAAAAAAAGGGGGATAAAGAATGTAAAAGTTCTATACTCCAAAGAAAAGGCCCTGCGACCCCTCTCTTCTAATTATGATGATGAAGATGATTTGGGTGCTCCAGGCTCATGTTCCTTTGTACCTTCGGTTGCAGGCCTTATAATCGCAGGAGAAATTATAAAAGACCTTACATCCCAAACTTTTAAAAAGGCACGAAATTTATAAAAAAGGCCTTCCTTATTTTTGGGAAAGCCTTTAACTTTATCATTTTTCAGGGATGTTAAATATAAACTGTTACAAAATATTCGACAAAATAAAACTGCTTATAAACATTAAAAGGCAGATGATAAACCAGATTTTCTGAGCTTTTTTTCTTTCAATAAGTAAGTCTATAAGATTTATAAAAGCTTCATATCCACTGACAAAAAGCACAACAAAATCAACTGAATGAAGAATATAATCAAAGTCATATACATTAGGTCCGACAGAAGCTAAAGACAAGCCGACAAAATATGAAATCATCCAGAGAATTCCAATAAGATAAAGAACACCTGTTTTGACTTTACCATCCCCTCTTCTTTTCACCATTGAAAAGTACCTTGAGAAATGTAAGATTACAAGAAGTATAGCCAGAAGCCCTATTGGAATTTTTTTTCCTGCATTTTCATCTGTTATCGATGCAGGAGTTTCTTCACCCTCGGCCTGGTCTGAAGCAAGAACCTCATTTAAAAGATTCTGAGTTTTTTCCACATATTCAACAGGAACTCTAACAGCATATTTATAGAGAATACTGTCCATCCCCAAAGCCATATTAGTTCCAAAAATTGGATGACTGTTATTGTTAAAAATTATTTCATGGGAAATTGAATTTTCAGTCAGGCAGTTTTTTATAAAATCCAAATCGTCCAAATCATTCGTAAAGTAAATATTTTCGGAATTAAGTTCAGACATCCAAAAAGCCTCCTTCTGTAACTTTTTTATTTAAAATACGTCGAGTCAAGGCACGCATACGCTTAAAGCCTTGACTTCGCCGTTTTTAGGGTTTGTAATAAACCCTAAATAAAAACTGTTACAAAACGTAAAAAAAAAACAGTTACAATTTTTAACTTCAATCTACAAGAAAGAGGAAGTGAGGTCAAACAAAAAAAATCGAAAATTGGATAATTTAAAATACAAACTGTTACAAAAAAAAATCCATAAAATTGCTCTTCGGGGACTGTCCCCACTTCCTTATTTTTTTTTATTTTGTGCCCTGCACAAGACTAAATTTTCATGCTCTCAATTTAAAAATCACACTGAAGTGCGCTTCATAAATTTTTGATTTTTCTTTCTTTTTTTCCGCTAAAAAATCAAAATTCTAAAAATTCAAAAAACGCCCAAAAACGGGCCTATTTTGCCCTCCCCGATAAATTATTCATTTTTTATAAATGAACGCGTCTACGCGAAGATTTGAGCGTGTTTTTAAAAATTAAAGAATTTCTCTAGTTTTCTAGAAATAAACTAGAATTAAAGTATATTTCTAGTAGTTTACTACTATTTTTCTACACTTTTTCTTCTTTTTCTCTTGATTTTTTCTACTTTTCTAGCGATAATATAGATATAAAGAAAACTTCTACAAAGTTTCTATATTTTATTTTTAGTGAGAAAACAAAGATGAAAGTTATTGGACTTGGATTACAAAAGGGTGGAGTAGGAAAAACTTCGATTGCAGTTGCTCTTGCAGCTGAATTAGCAAAGACATCAAAAGTACTTCTGGTGGACGCAGATCCACAGGGAAATGCTTCTGGTGCCCTCTTAAAAGAAATTGGTTATGAACTGGCAGATGCACTGCTGAACAACTGTTCTGTAGATAAGCCTGTAACAAAAACAGAAATTCCTAACCTCTGGATTATGCCAACAAAACCAATCGAAAGCGAAGGCAAAGAAAAGAGTAAGCTTAGAATCTACAAGAAAAACGTTGCAACTGAAGAACCTTATGTAATGGACGATATTGCAAAAGAATTCACTGATCAGTTTGACTACATGATTTTTGATACCAGTCCAGACTTTTCAACTTTTGAAGAAAATGTTTTCTTTGCTTGTGATGAAATTATTCCTGTTATGAAGTGTGATGCTTTCTCTACAGATGGACTCACAATCTTCCTGGACAACTTAAATGATTTCCGTAAGCGTAGACGTTGCGAAAAGGCTGCAATTAAGACTGTTGTTATAAACGACCACAATGCCTCTTTCGCACTGGATACAAACATTAAGAATGCCATTATGAAGCAGTCTGGCTACAATAAAATCATAGTTCCACAGGATCAGTCTTTTAAGAAGTCTCAGGCCTATCAAAAGAGTATCCAGGAAATTGGAGCCAAAGAAAACACATTAAAAGCAATCGCTGATTTAGCAGCATCAGTTAGAGGTTAATTATGATTCCAGCAAACAAGAAAGTATCTTTTACAGAAGTTCCAGCAGGTCTTACAAATCAGCTCTCTCAAACATTTGCTACAAATGATGAAGGGGCAAAAGAAACTCCAGTTGAAACAAAAGTTCAAGCGAAACCTGTTGTTGAAGAAAAAAGTACAGAAATAAAAACTGTTACAAAAGTAGCAGAAACAAAAAACAGCACAAAAAAGAATGACCGACCAGGTCAGATTAACATCTGCCTTCCACCAGAAATTAAAACTGAATGGAAGTTGCTTTTTACAAAAAATAATGTAAATATAACCCAGGGAATTATATTTGCTGTAGAACACCTTAAGAACGAAATTGAAAAGGGGGAGGCGATTCTTACAGTTGGCGGTGTAATTTCCAAAAAATAGCTTTTCTTCTATATTAAAGTCACAGTTTGTATTAAAACTTCCACAATGACCTGTTGAAAAGCTAAAAAAATGTAACAAAGTCTATTTTAAATATATAAAGGATGTAATTTCTTGTAATACATAGAATTATATCCTTTATTAATTTTAAAATGTAACAAAATTTATTGCATACTGTCACAGTTTTTATTCTTTCTTCTATAATATACAATTAGTTAACAATTAGATTTATTAACAAGTAGTAACAAAGTGGGTAATGTTCATAGTTTAATAAAATTTGTTACATCATTTCTTTCCTTTATCTATTAACTTAAATTTTTATTTTTCTTATAAAATGTATGAATTTTGTTTAAAAATTTAGCATCTGAGTGACAGAATTCTAAAATTTTAATATAAACTGTTACAAAAAATTTAAAAAGTAGACATTTAAAATAAAAACTGTGACAAATTCTGTTTAAAAATTCATACACCCATCATTAATTTAAAATAAAAACTGTTACAATTTATCGCCCTTACTTTTAATACAAACTGTTACAAAATAAATCTCTCCTGAAAATATTTAAAATATAAACTGTGACAAAAATTCAAACATTGCACGAATTAAACTAATGTGTTATTTTTATAGTGGGTAGGAAAATTTTCATGGGAAAAAGTCAGCAATTACAAAAATTACAGTCTTCTCTTTTTGATGAAGAAAATACAGATTTAGTTCAAAAAAGAAGTTTTATTCCTTCTGTATTTATTAGTGCCGCTCTACCTCTTCGAGATACAAAACGTAACGTCTTTATCAGAAAATACAACAACATTACCATGAAACTTTCAGGTGCCGAAAAAGTTCCTTTTGGAAAAAACGGCCGTCTCCTTTTATCAATTTTTACAACCCATGCAGTTCAAAGCAAACACCTTGAAGAATCAGAAGATATTATCTTAAGATATAATTCCTTACAGGAACTTTTGGATGAAATGCAGCTTCCTCGCCAGCGTGGAAAAGAAGTTATGGAACAGCTTGAATGTTTCAAAGAATGTTCATTTATTTACGAAGAAACAAAATCTACAAGAATAAAAATTCCTTCACTTTTTGATGATGATCCACTTGTTCCAGATGATGATGGAAAAGTTAAAGCCGAAAAAATTTCGACAGGACTTATTCCATTTTTTGAGGCCATGCAGTATGTAAGAATTACTGATAAAGCAGAAAATCAAAGAAACATGGCATTTGAAATTAAGCTTTCATCTCCATTTAGAAAACTTTCTCAACAGCATTCGGTACCAATTAATTATACAGTTTATAAAAATATTACATCTGCATTAGGAAAAGATTTGTATGCATGGTTCTGCTACCGAAATAATTACATTGGTTCAGAACCTCTGTTTGTTCCTCGTCATTCTTTGGTTGAACAATTTATGCCAGTGCAAAATACAAATAATCCTCAGGCACAGGAATCTGTAAACTTTAATCACATAAAAGAGCAGGTAGAAATTATTAAGGAAAAATACTATCCAGGTCTTAAAGTTTCATTCTTAAAAGACGGTTCTGGAATGGAGCTTAGAAAATCTCCTGCAGTTATGCTTCCTGATGATCCTCGCTATGTACTTGTTTCAAGCGATAACTAAGTGATTTTTCAAATAGCAGGTTAAATATAAACTGTTACAAAAATTTGGGCAAAACTTCATCAAAAAGTCTGATAAAGACACCTTATTATTTGAGATTCAATAAATTATTCAGTTTGCTTGTAACTTCATCATAATTTGTAAAGATGATTCCATTTATGCCTTGCTTCTGGGCGGCTTCTACATTTTCTGGCCGGTCATCAATAAAAACACATTCCTCTGCGTTTAAATTGTACTTTGCCAGAATAGCCTGATAAATTTCTGCATTTGGTTTTATAATTTTTTCTTTTCCAGATACAAGCTGGCCGTCAACAAAAGGTGCAAAGGTAAAGGTGTGTTCAAAATGGTAGTCAAACATCCAGTCTGGATAATTTGTTAAGAGGTAAACTTTGTATCCGCGTTCTTTTAAAGACTTTACCCAATCTGCAGAATAGTCAAAAGAAGTAACGGTCTTCATTATTTCCTCATGGAAAAAGCGGTCAGCATCGACTTGGTATGATGGAGAAAGTCCTTCCTTCATCTGTTCCATAACTTTTTCCCTGTTAATAACGCCTCGGTCAAATTCAGTCCAAAGGGGACTCAAAGAAGTGTGTCTGGCAATTTCCATAACTTCATCTTCCGGCAATCCCATTTCTCGTAAAGTTTTAATAGGATTAAAAGCTACCAGTACACCGCCAATATCAAAAATAATGTTCTTAATCATAATTGAGCTCCCTTAAATTGATGTGGAAATCCTAGTGGAAAGAAGGGGCCTTGTTCAAGCCGAATTTATGCGAAACTTTTTGTTAAATAAAAACTGTTACAAAAGTTGTAAAAAAAAATAATAGCGTTATTTAAAAAACATGTTATACTTTTTTATATAGCAAAGTTTTTATGAGTACCACACAAGATATCGAGAGGGGATCGGAATCATTAAAACAATTGCGTCGTGCTTTGTTTTATGAATCTCAGTTTAGAAATGCGATTCTTTCCGATGCCGTTTCTTTTTATGATGCAAACATTACAAAAGACTCTATAGAGAATGAATTTTTCTTCCGCGATGAAGAAAATGACTTTATTTCTATCCCAGATTTTATTGGTTTTTCAACACCATGCAAGTTTTCTGATTTTATAGAACGCTGGTGTTATGCCATGATTCCCGATATGTCACAAAAAGCATTACGTGATATGCCAAACCTTCGGCAAACTCTTTTAAAGGTTTTTGAGGAAGGAAAAAGGGAATATGTTTTAAATTACTGGGGGGAATCGGTAAGCGGTAAAAAAGTTTATTTTAATCATCGATTCCTTCTTACCAAAAATGAACTTGATGAAGTTTGTGCCCTTTCAATTATCAAGGACTATACACAAATTCATGCCATAGATGATGAATATATGCAGTCGGAACTGGAGCTTTTTGCTTACAGGGATCCAATTACACAAGGCTATAACTACATAAAATTTAAGGAAAAACTTAAGGAAGATGGACAGCCTGGTTCTATTATCTGTCTTGATATACATTCCTTTAAAATTATAAATTCAATCTGCGGTGTTACTAAGGGTGATGAAGTAATCAAATATATTTGGGATTCTTTACTAATTACTCTTGATATGGATAAGGGCGATTTGGCGGCTCATATAAATGCAGACCACTTTATCATTTTCCTTCCTACTACCGACAAGGACGTAATTGTTCATAAGCTAAAGAATATTTCTCTTAGTTTGATTGTAATTTCTGTTGATTTGGATATTCCTCAATTGCAGCCTTATTTTGGAGTTTCAAGATGGGCCGCTGGCAAAAAAATTGAAATGGCCTACAGCGAAGCTATTACAGCAAAACATAATGCCAAACAGCAGCAGAATGTTGATTATGCCTTTTTTGATGAAGAAGATACAAATCGTTTAATTCGCGAAAAAGAAATGCTTGATTCCTTTGAAGAGGCTTTAGCCCGCAAGGAATTTAAAGTTTGGTTTCAGCCAAAATTTACACCAAAAACTAAAAAACTTGTTGGGGCCGAAGCCTTGGTTCGTTGGGTAAAGCCTGACGGTACTATGATTAGTCCTGGAGAGTTTATTCCTCTGTTTGAAAGAAATAATATTATTCGTAAACTTGATGAATATATTTTCAGGAACGTATGTTATTACCAGAAAAAGTGGGCTGAAAGCGGAAAAACAATTGTTCCTGTTTCGGTAAATCTTTCGCGTGCCAGCCTTTATTATAAGGGTGTTACCGAGGAATATAAAAGAATTACAGAAATTATTGGGGTAGATTCAAGAATGCTTCCAATCGAAATCACAGAATCTGCTGCAATAACCAACGATGCTGTTAAAAAGATTATTGATGACTTCCACCGTCTGGGCTTTTCTTTACAGATGGATGATTTTGGATCGGGATATTCTTCTCTTGCATCTCTTAATCTTTTGCATTTTGATACACTTAAACTTGATAAGAGCCTTATTGATTTTATTGGTGAGTTTGGCGGAAATCGTCTTATTGAGCATACAATTTCTCTTGCTAAGGAATTGGGAATTAATATTACTGCAGAAGGTGTAGAAACCGAAACTCAGGTTAAATTCCTTAAAAATATTGGTTGTGACAATATTCAGGGATTTTTCTACTCAAAACCGGTTCCATCGGAAGATTTTGAAAAGGTTCTGGACTCTTCTGTTGTAAACGAAAATTTAAAAACACGTAATGATTTTGTAGAAGAGCATATTTATACCTTTAATCAAAATTATTACAAACCAGCTCTTTATACATTCGTAGTTAATCTTACAAAAGATTTGATTATGAATCATACCGAACAGGAAAACTGGAAGGATGAAACTAATATTCTGACAAAATCATACAGTCAGGCAGTTAGTCAGGTTACAGAAAGGTTTATTTCTAAAAAATCTGTTTCGGCTTTCAAAAAGTTTATGGACCGCGATAATATTTTGAAGTCCTTTTCTGGAACCCAGGAAACAAAAATTCTTGAATTCCAGAGATTCTTCGATGGCAGAGATGTTGATATGAGAATTGTGAGCCATTTATTCAAGGTTCCAAATTCAGATCATGTCTGGCTTTATGTAAAAGTTTTTTGTACCGAACCATTAAAACTTATAAAGAATTAAGTTTTCTTAAAAATCAAAAAGTCAATCTTCCTCTTTTTAGAAAAAGTCTTTTTCAAGTTTGCAGGCCTTCATCAAATCTTTCAAAGATTGCAAGACAAATCGTATTTTAGTAAGATGTCGCAATGATAAAGCTTATAAACAATGTTTATTATATACCCGGATTTACAAACGTTGGAGTTATTAATGCTCATGTGGATAATGTAAATCATTTATATATTATAGATTCAGGCCGAGACCCGGAGGACGGAGATCTGCTATGGGCCGAATTTGAAAAAGAGTTTCCTGAAAACCAGGGCGGATTTGTTATAGAGGCTATAGTGAATACTCATGGGCATGGAGACCACGTGGGCCTTAATCACTATATTCAAAAAAAGACAAATGCCAGAATTTATATTTCCAGGGTTGAAAGTTCAATTATTAATAATCCGAGACAAAATGTAGAAAGAATTTGGGGGGCCGATTGTATTCACCAGTTGAGCAAATGGTACACCCTAAAAGAACTTTTTACTGTTACGGACATAATTTCGGCTGGTGGAGAAATTTATTTGGACGATGGAACAATGCTTTCTTTTGTAGATTTGGAAGGCCATTCTCCGGAACAACTAGGCATCCTTTATCATGGAAAAAACGGCGAGAAAATCCTTTTTGCGGGCGATGCCTATTTGGGAATTGATGAACTGGAAAAGGCAAAAATCTCTTATCAGGAATCTCCGCTGACTGCCCTGGAAACCATGAAAACTCTTATGACTGTTGAGGCCGATTTGTTTGTTCAGTCTCATGGGCAAATTGAAAAAAATGAGGAAGCTGCAAAATCTGTTATTTCCAAAAATATAGAGGCACTTACAAATCTGGTAGATTATGTAAAACTTCTGCTTCAAAAGAAAAAACGGACGATTGGAGAAATTGTTTCCAAGACCTTTATCCATTTTAGAATTGCTTCAAAGCCTGTCAGTTACTGTTTGATTTATTCAACAATAAAAAGTCTTCTTTCAGAACTGTACGAAGCTGGTCAAATTTCTTTTGTCATTAAAAAAGGTCGTTTTTACTGGGAAAAAGTAAAATAAATTATTATTTTTAAATAGATGAACATACTGTAATTCGTTTTGCAACCAGTTGGGCCACAAGACAGGATGATGTAGAGGCTCTTTTGCAAATTATTAAGGAATTGTAGAATAGCAATATTAGAATAGCAACTGAAAACTTTTTTGGAGATTTTATGAAAAAGACACTTTTAATTTTTACACTTTCACTTTTTGTTTTTACAGGAGTTTCATTTGCAGCTCCAATAGAATCATTTCTTGGGGAAAAAAATATTGAAACATTGAAGCAGAAGGGGATGGTTTCTTATGTGCATCCTGTGGCTGATAATACAATGACTCTTGTACCAGACTGCCAGTATAGAGACTCAATTAAAACAAATATTGTTCCAAAGGCCAGTAAGGGTGTGCCTTTTACAGCCGAGTTCCTTTATCTTATTCCTAAATCAAAGTTACTTGAAAATTCTTCAAAAGAGGACATTACTGTAGATGACCTTTCTGTAGTTTTACGTTCAATTAGTAAAATGGAAGGTATGCGTTATCATTTTAAGGAAAAGAAAAATGGTGATGTTTTGTATAAAATTTCTTACACCGTAGATTCCATTAATTCTGTAACAAAAATTCCGGACCAGACAGAAGGTTCTGCAGACGGAAAAGTTCTTTACTGTTACCAGAAGGACCATACATACGGCGATATTAAATACGAACTGCATTACTCACAGAATAAGGATATGGTTTTTGTTTCATTCAAAAATACAGCTCCTATGTCTTACGTTGGTTTTGACGCTGTAGAAACAAACAAACTTCATCTTAATGTTATTGCAATTGATTGTGATGATTCAGTTTTACTTTATCTTTCAACTGATGTAGATGCTAAAAAAGTTCCTTTTATCAATATGAGGAGCAAAATGGAAGAATCTATGACCGAAAGAATGGATGCCCTTTACCGCTGGTTCCTTCTTCAGTTTTAAAATAACATTTTTTTTCTAAAACCTATTTTTACTCTTGATGCTTTTCAATATAATTGAATTATTAAAGTATAATTTAATTTTTGAAACCTTATTCAAGCAGGAGAATTGCGATTATGGACATGCAGATGAACTTTGTTAGAAAGATTCCTTCACCACAGGAACTTAAGGAACAGTTTCCTTTAACAGAGAAAATTCAGAAGATAAAGGAAGAACGTGATGAAATAGTCAAAAATATTTTTGAAGGAAAGGATGAGCGTTTCCTCTTAATTATTGGTCCTTGTTCTGCTGATAATGAAGAAGCTGTTCTTGATTATATGACTCGTCTTGCTAAGGTTCAGGATAAAGTAAAAGACAAGATTTTTATGGTTCCTCGTGTTTATACAAATAAACCAAGAACTAAGGGAACTGGTTATAAAGGAATGCTTCATCAGCCTAATCCTCAGGGTGAAGAAGATATGCTGGCAGGTATTATTGCAATTCGCGAAATGCATACTCGCGTTGTAAAGGAAACTGGTTTTACTTGTGCAGAAGAAATGCTTTATCCAGATAATCACCGTTATCTTTCAGATTTGCTTTCTTATGTTGCAATTGGTGCCCGCTCGGTAGAAGACCAGCAGCACAGAATTGTAGCAAGTGGACTTGGTATTCCTGTTGGAATGAAAAACCCTACATCTGGAGATATTTCTGTAATGATGAACTCTATTACTGCTGCACAGGCTAAACAGAAATTCCTCTACCGTGGTTGGGAAGTTACAACTGAAGGAAATCCTTTGGCTCACTCAATCCTCCGTGGTTATGTTGATGCTTTTGGAAGAAGCCATTCAAACTACCACTACGAAGACATTCGCAATCTTATTGATTGTTATGCTGCTGATCCAAGTCTCAAAAATCCAGCTGTAATTATTGACTGTAACCATTCAAATTCAGGTAAAAAATACATGGAACAGATTCGTATTTCCAAAGATGTTTTACATAGCCGCCACGTTTCTGCTGATATCAAACAGATTGTAAAAGGTCTTATGATTGAAAGCTACATCGAAGACGGTGCTCAGAAAATTGGAGATGGAGTATACGGAAAATCAATTACCGATCCTTGTTTAGGTTGGGAAAAAACCGAAAACTTAATTTACGAATTAGCAGAAACTCTTGAGTAACTAAAAATTCATAAAAAATCAAAAATTAAGTTTTTTTTTGAAAAGGGACTCATCTTTTAGAAAACCTGTATTTTCCTTTTTGCAAAGTTAGTGTATGCTAACAATGTAAAAAAGGAGGATAAAAATATGTCTGATAATTTTCAACTTTCTTTATTTGATGATGAAAATGAACCTGCAAAAAGTCTGGATTATATTACAATAGATTTTGAAACTGCTAATCAATATGGGAGTAGTGCAATTTCTGTCGGGCTCGTGCGTTTTATAAATGGTAAAGAAAGTGACAGTATTTATGAACGCATTTGTCCACCAACCGATTATTTTGTTCAGGAATGGATCGATGAAATTCATCATCTTACTTATGACGATGTAAAAAACTATCCTAAGTTTCCTGAGGTCTGGGATCAGAAAATTATTCCATTTATAGAAAAAACTCCGGGACTTCCACTGGTTGCCCATAATGCTAAGTTTGATATGAGCGTGATTTGGGATGCCTGTAATTATTATCATCATAAACTTCCGGGCTATAATTATTTTTGCTCTTTACAGCTTTCTAAAAAGGTCTGGCCTGAGTTTGAAAGACATGCCCTTACATTTCTTGGTCAAAAGTTTGGTATAGAATATCTGGCCCATGATGCACTGGAAGATTCACGAACTTGTGGACTTGTTGTTAAATTAGCCGCAGAAAAGAAAAACTGTCGCACGGTGGAAGAACTTCTTGATAAATGCGGATTAAAATTTGAAAAGATTTAGAAGTTGTGTTTAATGTTAGAAATTCTTAAGTAGCTAAAAATTCAAAAAAATCAAAAAATAGAAGCATGATACAGATTTCGTTCATTATGCTTGTTTAGACTATTAATTTGAGATAATATATTCCTCGCTATTTTTGAATAAACTAAGCAAGTTAAAATAAGCAAGTAGATTTTTGATTTGAGGAATACTTAAATGAATGAAATAAGAACTGCTCCCGAAAGATTATTTTGGTTAGATGGAATAAAGGGAATTTCTTGTTTATGCGTTTTTCTTCATCACTTTTGTTTAAGATACTTTCCTGCAACATTTTATGGATTAGAAGCCGCTTCCATGGCCAATGGAGTTGATTTATTTTTGGCAAGTTCTCCACTGGGTTTATTATTTAACGGAAACTTTTTTGTACATTTATATATTCTGATTAGTGGCTATGTAATTTCCTATCAAGTTATAAAACTTAGGTGTGAGGATTTTGGCTATTTTATGCTTAAAAGATATTTAAAATTGCTTATTCCTCTTTTTGTATTTTTTGCATTCTGGTTTTTATTAAAAGTAATTGAGAATATTGGAAATCCTGATCTGTTAAAGTTGTCTATAAAAGATTTGTATAAAGGAATTTATTCCCTATTTTTTGGAATTTTGTTTAAGGGCGACATTTATTTAGGCAGTCATTTTTGGATGATGAACTACATATTTTTGGGCGGAGTGATTGTAGGAATTCTTTCTTCTTTGTGCTGGAAATATGACAGTAAAAAGGTAATGTTCCTTTCATTATTCTGTGGAGTTTTGTTTTTTTATTATTTATATCTCAGCTGTCATTGCATTATGCCACAATCTTTTTTGGATGTGCCTTATTTTTATTCAATAAAAATTATGACCTTAAACTGAATAAATATGTTTCAATCTTATTGTTCATAATCGGATTAATTTTTGCAGCATTCCCATCTTATCTAGTTCCAGAAAACTTTTATAGATTTTTCCTTTTACCATTCGATAAACACAATGTTTTTTCTAAATATTTTTGGCATTGTTTTTCGGCTGTCTTAATCATCTTTTCGGTTTAAAAATCTGGATGGCTGAAAAAATTTTTTAGTAACGGGCTTTTTCAAAAATTCTCAAAAATTTCGTTTTGGGTATTTATATTCCACGGAATAATTATTTCGATTATCGATAAATTGTTATTTGCAAAATTAGAATCGGCCTTAAATTATCTAACTCTAGTTTTTATTGTATTTGTTGTAGATTTAGTATTAGTAATTTTAGTAACCGTATTATTATATTTATTCATTTCTCCTTTGTGTAATAAAATTACTAAGTTTTTATTATCAAAAATTTGTGTAAGTAAAGAGTCAAACTAGTATTCTTTCTCTTCAAATCTTGTTCCTCTTGCCCGAAGGTGTTATTATGTTAGAAAAAACTAACTAAAATGAATGTTAATAATATTCCTTTGTTACAGGTAAATCGATTTTCTCCAGACAAGTATTATGATGGGAAACAGGCTCTACCAAAAGAAATAGGGGAGCTTAAACTTCTTTGTCAGCGGGCACGAAACAAAATTGTTTATTATGATTGGGATTTAAGCTTTGTAAAAGACACGCTTGCCAGTCGACCAGATAATTTTGGAAAAGACGAAATACAGGTTATCTTTAATCTTAATCACCAAATTAACTGGCAGATTGATGGAGGGCGGGAAAAAGTTTCTATGGCTCCCGGTGAAGTTTGTGTTTTTAGAAATAAAAATTACGAAACATCCATGTCTTATGAAAGTGATATAAAGTTTCAGTTCAAAAGCCTGCAGATGGAGACGGATTATTTTGAGTATCTTTTATCATCTTACTTTCCTAAGGAAAAAATTGAACAGTGTAAACTTCTTTTTTTGACCCATGTAACAAAAACTGGAATTACAAAGGATATGTACAAGATTCTTTCAGAAATAGACTCTGCCGAAAAGTTCCATGAATATAGGGGGATTTTTGTAGAAGCTAAAATGATAGAGCTTGTTGCCATGGTTCTTTACGGAATTTCCTATAATCATACAGAAATAAATCCTATAAGCCAGAATGATAAAGATGAAAGTCGGCAAAGTCAGATTGTGGCCTCGAAAAATGATTTGTCACAACTTGAATCGCTGCGTTGTAGAATTCAATTTAATCCGGCCAAAGTTTATAAGGCATCGGAACTGGCAAGAAGTCTTTCTATGAGCGAAAGTAAATTAACAAGACTTTTTCGCCAGGTGTATGGAATTCCTCTTCATCGTTATGTTCAGGATCAGCGTCTGGAAAGGGCAGCTGCCTTAATTACTGAGGGAGAGGTAAATATTTCCGAGGCTGCAATTAAAAGCGGTTACACAAACATGAGTCACTTTGCAAAAGAGTTCCAGAAGAAGTTTGGGGTAACTCCAAAGAAATTTTCTAAGATGGGGTAAAACTCTTAATTTTGGTTTATTTAACTTTTACAATTTGAGGATAGTCGTTAAGAGCCTTACAATTGAAAGTAAGGATGAAAAAAAATGATTAGAGAAGTAAAAGTTAAAGAAGGAATCGTTCGCGGTTTACCAGCTGCAGATCCAAGAATAAGTGTTTTTAAAGGAATCCCATTTGCCAAAGCTCCTGTAGGAAAATTAAGATTTGCTCCACCTCAGCCTGCAGAAAAGTGGGATGGAGTTAAAGAGTGTTATAAATTTTCTGCTGTACCTATTCAGCCTGGGGCATGCGAAAATCCACCAGACGAAGATTTGTATGGAAAGGAATGGAGCGTTGATACTGAACTTCCAATGAGCGAGGATTGTCTTTATTTGAACGTATGGACTCCTGCAAGAAGGGCTGACGAAAATCTGCCGGTATACTTTTGGATTTTTGGAGGTGGCTGGCAGGTTGGAAATGCTTCAGAAATGGAATTTGATGGAGAACGAATTGCCCGCCGTGGAATAATTGTTGTTACTATAAATTATCGTGTAAATCTTTTTGGTTTTACCTGCCACAAGGAAATTACTGCTGAGTACCCAGACAATCCTGCTAATTTTGGACTTCAGGATCAGCAGATGGCTTTAAAGTGGGTTAGTAAAAATATTAAGGCCTTTGGGGGAAATCCAGATAATATAACAATTGGAGGCCAGTCTGCAGGTGGTGGCAGCGTTCTTTTTCATATTGAAAATCCAGAAAGCCGCAAATACTTTAAGCGTGCCGTTGTGGAAAGTGGCGTTTTCTTTAATCCATTTCACAACTTATTTCCAGACAGAAGCGTAAGTGATGCAGAAAAAATTGGCCAGGAATTCTTTGAGTTTTGCGGTGCCAAAAATCTTGAAGAAGCCCGAAATCTTACTAGTCAGGATTTATGGAAAAAGTGGGATGAATGGGGCGGTTTTAGTAAATCGGCAATGACTTGGGCTCCAATTACAGATGAGCAGTTTTCTAGGGGAGATATAATTTCTGCAGTAGAAAAAAAAGGTGTTACTCCTCCTCCACTTTTTATTGGATACACCAGCGACGAGTTTATTGATAATGGGATTAACACAATTGAACTTGGAATTCGTAAATTGATAAAGGCCGAAGAAAAACAGGGCTTAAAGGGAAAAAATTATGTTTACAAATTCGATGTTCCAATTCCAGGCTGGGATAATCCAGGCAAATTCCATTCGGTAGATTTGTGGTTCTTCTTTGAAACCCTGGCAAAATGCTGGCGACCATTCACCGGTGTCCATTATGATATTTCGCGCAAAATGTGTAATTATATGTGCAACTTTATCAAAACTGGAAACCCAAATGATAATGGACTGAGCTCGGGACTTTCTCCACGAGCCGGAGTTAGTTACCCACCAAGTAAGGAAGAAAATTTAAAACGTTATGAAGAAAGCCAGGAAAAACTACCGGAATGGAAAGCTTTCTCAAGCGAAGAGCCTAACTGTATGTTCTTTGATACTGACTGTACCTTGCATTCATTTGATGCTGAAGGTGAAATAAAGAAATACATCTAGAAATCTTGTAATTAGGGTTTGTATTTTTCCAGTGATGCTGGAAATCTGCCCGAAAACTGTTAATTTTTTCCTTTTTTTTGGTAGAACTGAGAGAGGAAAAAATATATATTTCCTCTATGGTGTTAGTATAGACTAACGTTATGGAGGAATGTTTTATGATAAAATCTGTTGCTCCGTATATTGGTAAATATAAAAAATATACGGTTATCGCATCTATCCTTACAACGCTTGGAATTATTGCAAACGTTGTTCCTTATTTCTTTCTGTATCAGCTGATTGTTCCGCTCACTCAAGGCAATTTGCCGGACTTTAAGTTTACAGTCATTCGCGTTGGAGCAATCTTTATCTGCCTTACTCTGTATGCAATTCTTTACAGCCGGGGACTTGCTTTTTCGCATATCAGTGCCTATAACACCCTGAAAAATATCCGCATAGCCTTGAAGAACCGGCTCGAAAATCAACCGCTTGGAAATATCAAAGAACTTGGAACCGGTCAGATTAAACGTATTTTTACAGATGATATAGATCAGATTGAAATTCTGCTCGCTCATGCCATCCCGGAGGGAATTGCAAATCTTACAGTACCTGTCGTTGTTATTCTTGCAATGTTTTTTGTAGACTGGCGACTTACACTTTTAACCCTTGCGGTTCTTCCTTTTGGAGCTGTAGGAATGGCCATGATGATGAAGGCCGGTACAGCCCTGATGGGAGATTATTATGAATCTGCTAAAAAGATGAACAACACAATTATTGAATATGTAAACGGAATGGAAGCCATCAAAGTTTTTAATAAGGATGGAGATTCTTTCCGTCGTTTTGGAGAGGCTGTTCGAGGCTATCGAGATTTTACTCTTGCCTGGTATAAGGTCTGCTGGCCATGGATGGCAGTTTATAACAGTACACTCCCATGTCTGGCTCTTTTTACACTTCCTTTTGGTGGTCTTATGGTTTTGAGCGGAAAAATTGCTTTGAGTCAGCTGGTGCTTGTTTTGTGTATGTCTTTTGCTGTAGGTCCTGCAATTTTGCGTGCTCTGAGCTTTGGTGGAAAAATCCCTCAATTGAATTACAAAATTGCCGAGCTTGAAAAACTGATGAATGGAGATGCCATTAAGCAGGGAAGCCACGGCTTTGAAGGTAAGAATTATGATATTGAATTTAAGGATGTAAAATTCAGCTATAAGAAGGGGGAAGCCTCATCCCTCGCGGCGCGAGTTTCCGAAGGAAACTTGATAGTGAGCGAAAGCGAACGTACTACCCCTTCTCCTAGGGGCGAAGCCCCTAAGACCCCAGAGGTCCTTCACGGCATAAATCTTACCCTTAAGCAGGGCACAACAACCGCCCTTATCGGAGAGTCTGGAAGCGGTAAGTCCACCCTTGCAAAACTTCTTGTTCACTTTTACGACCTGGACTCTGGCAGTATAAAAATCGGCGGGCAGGACATAACCGATATGTCTATCGAATCGCTTAATAATCAGATTTCTTATGTCGCTCAGGAGCAGTTCCTTTTTAACACCAGTCTTTATGAAAACATTTTGATTGGACGACCTGATGCCACCCGTGAAGAAGTTTTAGATGCAGCCCATCGTGCCCAATGTGATGAGTTTCTGGCTCGTTTTCCAAAAGGTATTGATACTCTGGCGGGCGACAGCGGAAAACAACTGTCCGGTGGTGAACGTCAGCGTATTTCATTAGCCCGTGCAATTCTTAAAAATGCTCCGGTTATTGTTTTGGATGAAGCAACTGCCTTTATGGATCCTGAAAACGAAGAAAAGATGAACGCTGCAATTGCAGAAATTGTAAAAGATAAAACTGTAATTGTAATTGCCCACAGACTTTCTTCAATTAAAAATGCAGACAAGATTTGCGTTCTTAAAGAAGGAAATGTGATTGCCCAGGGCAGTCATGAAGAGTTGAGTAAATCTTGTGAAGAGTATCAAAAGTTGTGGAAGGCCTCTACACAGGCCGCAAAATGGAGAATTTCATAATGAAAAATAAATCAATGATTCAAATGATGCACAGACTTGTATCTTCGTGCGGAAATTATAAGGTGCAGATTCGATCTGCTTATATATCGGGATTTTTTAAGGGAATATTTATGAAGGCGCCCCTTATGGTTAGTTTTCTGATTGTTTCGGGCTTTATGACTGGAAGTATAACCCGCAAGACTTGTCTGATTTCGGGACTTGTTCTTTTGATCTGTCTTGTAGCTCAGGCAGTTTTACAGAATATTTCTGACCGTTTGCAATCGGCAGCAGGTTTTAAAGTTTTTGCAGATAAACGTATGCAGCTGGGAGATCATTTCCGAAAACTCTCAATGGGATATTTTTCTGACGGGAATATCGGTAAGGTGAGCAGTGTTCTTGCAACTGACATGAACTTTATCGAAGAGAACTGTATGATGGTTCTTGAAGATCTTGTGGGCTTTATAATTTCTCAGGGCCTGATGATATGTTTTATGTTTTATCTGAACTGGAGACTGGGACTCGTTTCAATCCTGTGTCTTGCAATCATCATGCTGGTGGGTAAATTAATGACCAGAGTTTCTGTTTCTCACTCAATGGAAAAACAGGTGGCAAGTCAGACTCTTACAAGTGCGGTTTTGGAATTTGCAGAAGGAATTGGAATTATTAAAACTTTCAACATGCTGGGCGAAAAATCTAAGGAAATGAACAAAGCTTTTGAAGACAGCTGCAACAAGGCTATCGGTTTTGAAATGGCATATGCTCCATGGTGGGCAGGCTTTATGATTTCGTATGGGCTTGGAACTGTTGCTGTTTTGTTTATGTCATATTTTTTGAGTTCCCGAGGCTTAATCACCATTGAATTTATGATGGGAATGATTCTTTTTCTTTTTGATACTTTTGCCGGAATGAAGGCTTACTATGCAAATGTTGCCAGACTCACAGTTACCGATGCCTGCCTGGACCGAATTGAAAGTGTTTTTGATGAAGCAGAACTTAATAATGATGGAAAGGAAAAATTGCCTGATGCGGAAGATGCCGCCCGAAAAGGACTGGCAGAAATTTCTTATCAGAATGTTTCTTTTGCCTATTGTGATAAGAATGTTCTTGGCGGAATTAATTTTGATGTTCAGAAAGGCCAGATGCTTGCTTTAGTCGGCCCAAGCGGTGGTGGAAAATCAACAATCGCAAATCTGCTTGCCCGTTTCTGGGATGTAAAAGATGGTAGTATTAAAATCCGTGGAACTGATATCCGTAATGTGCCTCTTGCAAATCTTATGGATAATATTTCCATGGTTTTCCAGAGAGTTTATCTTTTCCAGGATACAATCTTCAACAACATCGCTATGGGAAAAACAAACGCAAGTCGCGAAGAAGTTATTGAAGTTGCAAAAAAAGCCCGCTGTTACGACTTCATCATGAAACTGCCAGACGGCTTTGATACAGTAATTGGCGAAGGCGGAGCAGACCTGAGTGGTGGTGAACAGCAGCGTATTTCCATTGCCCGCTGTATGCTAAAAGATGCCCCAATTGTAATTCTTGACGAAGCTACTGCCAGTGTAGATGCAGATAACGAACACTTTATTCAGGAAGCAATTTCTGAACTCTGCCGTGGCAAAACTCTGCTTGTAATTGCCCACCGCCTGAACACAATCCGCAATGCAGATAAGATTCTGGTAATTAAAAATGGCCAGATTGTGGAAAGTGGATCACATGAAGAGTTGATGTCTAAGGGTGGTGAATATGCGTTGATGGTTAGTAAGCAGAATTTAGAATAACAACTTTTTCTACAACCGTGGGGCTCTTCCTCTTTTCCGATGAATAGACCTGCGGTTGGTTAGAAACTTTTATCCAAATAGAATCCTGTTCAAAACCTTATTTTTTTCGATTATTTTTGAAATTATCAGGACTAAAATAATTGATATTACACATAAGAAACATTCATTTAGTAATCGATTTGCAAAGTAATCATGGAAGAAATAGCCTGCAAGCAAATACAGTTGTAATGTGTATTTTCCTAAAAATGAAAAGAATGTAACAATTTTTATTTTGGCAATTTTACCAAAAATAAACCACCAGAACATACATCCTAATGCAGCAACTAAATAATGGTTGTATAAAGGAAATACAAGCTTGTCTGAAATTTTAATGATGTTGTTTCTTAATCCATCTTGTAGATTTAAGCTATTCAATAAAGAGTTAATGCAATTTATCAAATGTGCAGAATTTCCATAATCATATAAAATCATTGATAATGGGTATAAAACTAAGGCAAAATAAAATAGAAGATGTGGCATTTTTAGTTCATGTTTCTTTGCAAAATATCCTGCAAAATAGTATGGAAAATAAATTGCAAGCATTTTGATGGATTCAACTTCATCACCAATATGTAAAATTGTAAAAATATTAAATAATAGAATAAATAATACAGAAAAGATGATTTCGGAAACTGTATTTTTGGAAATTAGTTTAATTAAAAATAAGAAACAATCACACAAAAATAAAACAAGCAGGTACCAATAAGCCGGCTGTAGAAAAACTGTAAAAAAATATTTTTTTACACTTAAATTTTTATAATCCCAGAAAAAAGAAAAAGTCGTCCAAATTAAATATGGAATTATTATTCTCTTAAATCTATGCCATAACCATTTACTGTTATGTTCTTTATTACCAATTAAGAATCCGCTTATGAATATAAATAAGAACATATGAAAGGAATAACAAAAATTGACTACCCAGCTAGATTCTCCACTTGGGGTATATGCAAAAAAGACATGTCCTACTACAACTAATATTCCTAAAAATCCCTTCAGGGCATCTAGCCTTATATCTCTGACTTTTACTTCTACAGGACTGTTAGGATTGCTCGTGGTCTGCTTATCTATCATCTTTACTTTTTCCTTTATTATAAGATTTAGTTTTTGATAATTTTAACATTATTGTAATAAATATAAGGGTATTATTGAAGAACTTTTTTCTTTGTGTTAGTATTGCCTTACAAGATAGTGTTAGGAAAAGCTAACTCTATTTATAATATCAGCCGCCTTTGGCTTTACACAGGAGTTCCTAAATGGACAAATCACAAAAACTTAAAGGTAAAGACCTTGTTAATATAGGTATTTTTGCCGCAATTTATTTTATCATTATGTTTGCAGTTGCATGTCTTGGTTTTATACCAGTTTTCATGCCACTTTTATATGTACTTGTACCGCTTATTGGTGGTATTCCATTCATGCTTTTTCTTACTAAAACTAAGAAGTTCGGTATGATTTGGATTTTCTCTACACTTTGTGGAATCCTTTCTTTTGTTACAGGAATGAATGTAATTCCAATTTTCCTGGCATGTATTCTGGGGCTTTTTGCAGATTTAATCTGTAAAAGTTCAGATTATAAAAGTTCAAAAAAGGGAATTATTGCCTGTGGAATTTTTTCAATCTGGATTATTGGATATTGTGCACCGCTTTACATAAATCCTGAGCAGTATTGGGCAAACCGTTCTGTATATGGTGAAGAATATGCTCAAGCTGTAATGAAGTTTTTCCCATTATGGTCATTACCTCTTTTTATTGTTTCTTGTTTTGTTTTTGGTCTTCTTGGTGGACTTTTGGGAAAAGCAATGTTGAAAAAGCATTTTTCTAAAGCAGGAATTGCGTGATTTTATATAGTGAGGAGATTTAAAATGGATAATTCAAAAAAATTAAAAGGAAAAGATTTAATTAATATCGGTATTTTTACTGCAATTTATTTTGTGGTAATCATGGCTCTTGCAATGCTGGGCTTTATTCCAGTTTTCATGCCTACATATTCAGTTTTAATGCCTTTGTTTGGCGGTATTCCTTTCATGCTCTTTCTTACTAAAGTGAAGAAGTTCGGCATGGTCTGGATTATGACAATCATTATGGGCCTTCTTATGTGGCTCACAGGAATGTCTTATTACGCTTTTGTAATCGGTATTTTTTCAGGCCTCATCGCAGAATTAATTTTGAAAAAGGGTGAATACAAGAGTGCAAAATGTGCCGTTCTCTGTCATGCAGTTTTCTGCTTTTGGATTGTAAGTAACTATATTCCGCTTTTCTTCTTTGCCGATAAATACTGGTCTACAAGACAGGACTTTGGTCAGGAATACATTGATGCCCTTACAAAAATGTTCCCTAAGTGGATGTTCCCGGTTCACATTGTTTTATGTTTTGCATTTGGAATCCTGGGCGGACTTCTTGGCCGCAAGTTGTTGAAAAAGCATTTCGCTAAAGCTGGAATTGTTTAATGGAACTTTTGAATTCTTCAAAAAGAAAATCTCTCCTGGATCCACGGACAAAATTACTTCTTTTGACTTTAGTATCAGTCATAGTTCTTGGAAACGCAGGAGGAGATGCGGCAAATGAATTTCGCTATGTATTAAATTATCTGCCTCTTTTTCTTTTGCTTGCATCTCGACGCATTGGAAAATTTCTGTATGGGCTGATTTTATATACAATAGGTTATGCTCTGCAGTTATTTCTTCTTCCTCATGTTCACGGACTTGTAGGTTATCTGGTTTTGGCAGTTGCAGGAATTTTACTCAGATTTCTGCCTGGAATTTTGACAGGAATGTACGTTGTTTCTACTACAACCGTGAGTGAATTTGTCTGTGCTATGGAACGCATGCATGTGAGTCAGAAAATTACTATTCCTCTGGCTGTTATGTTCCGCTTCTTCCCGACAGTGGTGGAGGAAGCTGCCAGTATTAATAAGGCAATGTCCATGCGGGATATTAAATTTGGCGGAAAAAAAGCCCTTAAGATGATTGAATATCGGCTTATTCCAATGATGACCTGCTCTGTAAAAATCGGACAGGAGTTGAGTGCAGCTTCGCTTACCCGAGGACTAGGCGGCCCTGACAAGCGAACAAACATCTGTAAAATTGGTTTTGGCTGGTGTGATTTTCTTGTCTTTGCACTTTTGACAGGCGGACTTGTTTTTGTAATTTTACGTGCCATAGGAATTTTATAATGATTCAATTTATGTATGCTTTTTTAGCAGCAGTTTTTTATGCAATCAATATTCCCTGTTCAAAACTTCTGCTTACAAAAATTCCAGCTGCTTCTATGGCTGGCTTTTT
>OCTW011610049.1_pt1 | contig 31676 bp, 22 predicted proteins | sample 1539671 | NCBI WGS metagenome assembly OCTW01 (sample SAMN02144230, study PRJEB22623) | gut metagenome | biome: sheep rumen | host: Ovis aries | place: New Zealand | reverse complement strand
GGAAAATGTGCCAGTGGCACATTTTCAGCGAAGAACGGGCCGGTAGGCCCTGGGCAGGAATTTTTGCGAAGCGGAGCTTGCCCCGCGAGAGCAAAAATACATTCCTTACGGATTTTCCGCCCGGGGCTGTGAGGGCACGGAGATTGTGCCAGTGGCACAATCTCACCGAACAGCGGGCCGGTAGGCCCTGGAGAAGGTCCGAGAGGCAAAGGCGTAGGGGTCCCCGAAAGGGGGTTCTGAGGGCTCGGAAAACTGTCCTGTGGACAGTTTTCACCGAAGAACGGGCCGGCAGGCCCTGGTTGTGTCCCCCTATCGAAGAGTTTTTTACTCTTCTCCAAAGTCTGTATCCATCGCCACCTGCAGGGTGTAATCGGGGAAGGCCTTCTGCACCTGAGCGACTACTTCCTGATACACCGCCCGGCGGTCCTTGGCATCCAGGCTCACCACGATGTCAAAGCGCATGGCCTTCTTGTCCTTGATCAGGTAGAAGCCGTGCATCTGCCGGACATGCTCGTGGGACAGGACGATTTCCCTGACCTTCTCTCTGGCCCGGATGATCTCGTCGTCCTTCGTGTTCACAGAATACACGCCCACGGCCGTCAGGATCACGTGATGCTCCCGGAGGACCTTCATCGTAATCTCCCGGATCAGCTGGTCCAGCTGGTCGGCCGAATAGGTGTCCGGCACCTCGATGTGGATGGAGCCGTTCCAGGTATCCGGGCCGTAGTTGTTCAGCACCAGATCATAGGCTCCCTGCACGTCCGGGAAGGTGAGCACCGTTGACTGGATGGCCTTGGCCAGCTCCGCGTCGTTGCGCTCCCCCAGGATCTGGGAGATGGTGTCGCGCAGCATCTCGATGCCGGATTTGATGATCACCAGGGAGATGATGACGCCGAGCCAGGCCTCCAGCGACACGTGGAACACCATGAAGATCACGGCGGCGACCAACGTCGAGGCGGAGATCACGGAGTCCAGGGTGGCGTCCTCGCCGGAATTGATGAGGGAATCGGACTTCACTTTTTCGCCGACGCTCTTGACGTAGCGGCCCAGCAGGATCTTGACCACCACCGCCACGTCGACGATGATCAGGGAAACGGCGTTATATTCCGGCGTCTCCGGATGGATGATCTGCTTGACCGATTCCACGAAGGACGTGATGCCCGCGTACAGCACGATCACCGAAATGATCATGGCGCTCAGGTACTCGATCCGCCCGTAGCCGAAGGGGTGCTTTTTATCCGGCTCCCGGCCGGCCAGCTTGGTGCCGATGATGGTGATGATGGAGCTGCCCGCGTCGGAAATGTTGTTGACCGCGTCCAGCACGATGGCGATGGAGTTGGTCATCAGGCCGACGACCGCCTTGAACGCGGCCAGGAAGACGTTGGCGATGATGCCGATGATACTGGTTCTGACGATGATTTTTTCGCGGGAACCTTCATTCCCGCCCGTTGGATTCAGTTCCGGATGGTTGCTCATGGTTTTGCCTCACTTGATGATATTTCTGGCGAATTCCGCTGCCGCCTGCAGGTCTTCCTCGTTGGGCCGGCCCTTGTGGATGCCCTTGAATTCCCCCTTGCAGTGGAATTCCCGCTCGTCCATGGGGATACCGACGCGGTCCGCCTCCGCCTTGACCTTCTTATAGGTGGAGTTCAGCATGGCCGCGGAACCGAAGTTCACGATCCTGCCCACCTTGCTCTTGTCCAGGGAACGGACAAAGTCTCGAACCTCCGGGTCAATGCTGAAGGCGTAATAGGAATTGCCGAGAAACAGGACGTCCACTGGCTCGGTGACAGGCGTGCTGACGGGCAGGGCCTTCGCCCCGACCGCTTCGGCGACCGCCTCGGCCAGACGTCGGGTGTTTCCGGTTTTCGTATAGTATCTGACTGCGACTTTCATCTTCACTTTCTCCTTTTCATCAAGCCTTTTCCCGGCTGTTTTTCCCGATCCGGTCCGCCAGGGCCAGGTAGCACCAGCCCACGGCCATCAGGAACAGGAAAAGCACCAGGATCCACCACACGCAGCCCATGTAGGGCAGCTTGTCCGTAAAGCCGAAGGCCCCGGCGGGGCTCCCCCAGTTGAGGAAAAAATAGGGGTAATTCTGCCCCCTGGAAAATTCCCAGCCCCGGACATAGGCGATGCCGGCGTAAACAGCGTACAATAGCGGCGGAATAATCACCCAGACGACGTGCTTTCGGTCGATCCTGACCCCCGGGAATACCACGAAAAAGTCCGCCACCGCCGCCAGCGGGACCACCAGATGGGTCAGCGTGTTCTGCATGTTCCACGCCGTGCCGCCGAAAAGCGGGGCGAGCAGCACGGCGAACACGACCCCGGTCAGGGTGATGGACACCGTACCCACGAGCTTCACGACGTACCAGGCGCGGGGAATCTCCCCGCCTTTCAGCAGCAGAACACCGCCAAATGCGCAGATCAGCGCGATGGCGATGTTCGACTGGATCGTAAAGTACATGAGCACTCGGTTCCCGCCCATGAAGGAATTTCTGCCCGCCCTGGCGCTTAAGAAAACCCCCACGGCCGCGCAGATCATCACCGCCAGCTTCAGCACGCAGCTCACCGTTTTCCTGACCGGCGAAAGTACGTTCACGCCGAATCCTCCTTCTTGTAAAAAGACAAAAAGCCCCTGCTGTATATCAGGGTTGCCTCTTGATATACAGCAGGTTCGTTGTTTTTAGAGAGCAGCAACAACGGCGGCTTTAACTTCCTTCATGTCCACAGTGGGCTCGAAGCGGGCGATCACCTTGCCTTCGCGGTTGATCAGGAACTTGGTGAAGTTCCAGCCGATGTAGGTCTTGTCGCCGTACTTCTTGTTGTTCATGTCCGCGAACTTATTGAGGGCGGCGTTCTTCAGCCCCTTGCCGAAGCCCGTGAACGGCTTTTCGGAGGCCAGATAGGCAAACAGCGGGTCCGCCGTTTCGCCGTTGACGTCGATCTTGGCGAACTGGGGGAACTCGGTGCCGAATTTCAGCGTGCAGAACTGATGAATCTCATCGTCGCTGCCGGGGGCCTGGCCCGCGAACTGGTTGCAGGGGAAGTCCAGGATTTCAAAGCCCTGGGACTTGAGCTCCTTGTACATCGCTTCCAGGGGCTCGTAATGCGGGGTGAAGCCGCAGCCGGTCGCGGTATTGACGATCAGCAGAACCTTGCCCTGATACTCGGAGAGGCTGACAGCCTGCCCCTTCCTGTCCTTCACGGTAAAATCATACACAGTGCTCATCGTAATGCTCCTTTCATTGATCGTTCTCTTTGGTTTTCTGACGGTCCAGCAGTTCATAAAGCAGCAGATACAGCGTCCTTGCTTTTTCGGGAGGCAGGTCGATGCAGCTGGCCACATGGGCGGGAACGTCCTTCGCCTTTTCCTGCAGGGCCCGGCCTGCTTCCGTCAGCGTGATCTCCACGACGCGGTCGTCCCGGCGGCTCCGCCGTCTTTCCACGTAGCCAGCCTGCTCCATCTTTTTAAGCAGGGGCGAAAGGGTCCCGTTGTCCAGCATCAGCCTTTCGCCGATGTCCGTCACGGACAGGCCGTCCTGCTCCCACAGCACCAGAAAGACGATGTACTGGGTGTAAGTCAGCCCCAGGGGTTTCAGCCAGGGCGTATACAGGCCGGTCACGTTCCTGGCTGCGGCATACAGCGGAAAGCAAATCTGGTTGGCCAGCTTCATCGCCTCACGATCCTTGTCCATGGCTCCTCCCTTCAATGTGTTTGATACAAATATATTTTATCATACACATTTTGCCATGTCAAGATTTTTCCCCCAAGTTTTGTCAGTCTCTCTTAAAGAGATCCCTGGTATAGACTTTTTCCTTCACGTCGTCCAGGACGGCGTCGTAGCGGTTGGCGATGATCGCGTCGCTGCTGCGCTTGAACTGCTCCAAATCGTTGACGACCAGGGAGCCAAAGAAGGTGGAACCGTCCTTCAGCGTCGGCTCGTAGATGATGACGGACGCGCCCTTGGCCTTGATCCGCTTCATGACCCCCTGAATGGAGCTCTGGCGGAAGTTGTCGCTGTTGCTCTTCATGGTCAGGCGGAACACGCCGATGGTCACGTTCTTTTCCCGACTCGGATCGTAGCGGTTCCCGTCCGAATAGGAATAATAGCCGGCCACCTGCAGCACCCGGTCCGCGATAAAATCCTTGCGGGTCCGGTTGCTCTCCACGATGGCCTGGATCAGGTTTTCCGGCACGTCCTGATAGTTGGCCAGCAGCTGTTTGGTGTCCTTCGGCAGGCAGTAACCGCCGTAGCCGAAGGAAGGGTTGTTGTAATGGCTGCCGATCCTCGGGTCCAGGCACACGCCGTCGATGATGTTCCTGGTATTCAGCCCCTTCATTTCGGCATAGGTATCCAGCTCGTTAAAATAGGAAACGCGCAGGGCCAGGTACGTGTTGGCGAACAGCTTGACCGCCTCGGCCTCTGTAAAGTCCATGAACAGGGTCGGGATGTTTTCCTTTTCCGCCCCCTCCTGGAGCAGACGGGCAAAGACCTCCGCCGCCTCCCGCGTTCCCTCGTCGCAGCCGACGATGATCCGGGAGGGGTACAGGTTATCATACAGGGCCTTGCTCTCCCGCAGGAATTCGGGGCTGAAAAGGATCCGGTCCGTCCCGTACTTTTCCCTGACATGGCGCGTATACCCGACCGGGATCGTCGATTTGATCACCATGAAGGCGTCCGGGTTGACGCTTTGGACCAGCTCGATCACCGCTTCCACCGCCGAGCAGTCAAAGAAGTTCTGCTGCGGGTCGTAATTCGTCGGCGCGGCGATGATCACGAAGTCCGCGTCCCGGTACGCCGCCGCCCCGTCCGTGGTGGCACATAAATTCAGTTCCTTTTCGGCCAGGTATTTTTCGATATATTCATCCTGAATGGGGCTTTCCTTTCGGTTGATCAGCTCCACCTTCTCCGGGACGATATCCACCGCCTTCACCTCATGGTGCTTGGCCAGCAGCACGGCCATCGACAGGCCGACGTAGCCGGTGCCCGCCACGGCGATCTTCAGTTCCTCAAATTTCCGCATTGCTGTTTCTCCCTTTCCTCCGCCTTTTCTTCGGCTTCCTATTTTATCATGGGTGAACCCCGTTTACAATCTCCCCCGCGTTTAAAAAACAGACTTCCCAACAGAAAGCCGTTATTTCAAAAAAAGTTTTGGGTTTTTTTCATCCCGTGCTGCCATCTCCCCCGGGACGCGCGTATCTACCAGTGCAGGCGAAAATGAGCCTGGTTCAAAACAGAAGTTTTAGCGCGGCATGGACCGCGGGGAGGAAAAAAACATGAACATGATGCAGAGTCTGAGCCTGGAAGAATTGGAACAGATCAACGGCGGCGCAGCAGACCCCATCGTTGAGTATACCGTCACCTGGGAAGACGCCAGCGGCAACAAGTATTCCTACACCGTCCGCAATGGCCAGCCCGTCCTGCCGGACCCCATCATCAGCCAGACCGTCACCTGGCAAGACGGCAGCGGCACCCCCCACTCCACCACGGTCAACAACTGATTAAAAGACCATAGACGACAAAAAAAGCGGCTTCGGGCCGTTTTTTTCATTGGACGGAGACGGCTGATCGGGTTGTTTTTGACATGGCCGCCGTCCGGATGCTATAATGAAAAGAAGATCAAATGGCACGTATTCATCCATAAAACGCAGGGAGGCAGGGTATGCAGCGATTGACCGAGCTGATCCGGAAAGACATGGTCCCGGCGCTGGGCGTGACGGAGCCCGGCGCCATCGCCTTTGCCGCGGCGAAAGCCCGGGCCCTGGCAGGCGGTACGCTTACGCGCCTGACGGTATCCATGAACAGCGGCCTGTATAAAAACGCCTATTCCTGCGGCATCCCGGGGGCTGAGGAGGTAGGCGCGGTGTTCGCCGCCGCCCTGGGGTACGCGACTGGAGATCCCGGCAAGGGCCTGGAAGCCCTCAGCTCCGTCACGGAAAGGGACCTGGAGACGGCCCGGAAGATCGTGTCAGCGGGCCTGGTCACCGTCAAAATGACGGAAATCAGCAGCCGGATCTTCCTGCTGGCGAGGCTGGAAACCACGTCGGGGACGGCGGAGGTGGAGATCCGCGGCCGTCACACCCAGATCACGCGGCTGGCTGTCAACGGGCAGGAGATTCCCCTGAGCACTGGCGAAACCGGGCCGGACCCGGAAGCGGAAGGAGAAGCGGAGGCCGCCCTGATCCGCCGGCTGACCCTCCGGAAAATGCTGGACTATGCGCTCCGCGTGCCGGCGGAAGAAATCGGGTTCATCCGGGAGGCGTTCCGGGTGAATATGGAACTGTTTGAAGAGGGAAGAAGGAGTAAGAGAACCGTCTTCCTCCGGCACCTGCTGAAGCAAAACGGAGGCACAGTCTTTTCTGAAAACGAAAGGCGGACGGCGTCCCTGCTGTGCAACGGGGCGATCGAGGTCCGGGTGCTAGGGCTCAGCAAGCCGGCCATGAGCATCACCGGCTCCGGCGCCCACGGCATCATGGCCACGATGCCGATTTACGCGGTCTGGAAAATCCGCGGCCTTCCCGAGGAAGCCCTGCTGAGGGCCACCGCCCTGAGCTATCTGATCTGCATGTACATCAAGGCGTATTCCGGGCGGCTGTCCGCCCTGTGCGGCTGCGCCCTGGCCGGCGGCACGGGAGCGGCCTGCGGGCTGTGCCTGCTGAGCGGAGGAGATGAAGCCGCTATCGGCCGCGTGATCAGCAACATGGCCCCCAGCCTGACGGGAATGATCTGCGACGGCGGGAACCAGGGCTGCGTGATGAAGGGAATCGCCGCCTGCGACGCAGCCTTTGCAGCGGCGGAGCTGGCGCTGGACGGCGTGTGCGTAGACAGCGTGCACGGTATCAACGGCCATACGCCGGAGGAAACCATGCGGAACATCGGCCGAATCGCTTCCCCCGGCATGACAGAAACAGAGCGGGTTATTGTTGAAATACAGGCGGAAAAGGATGTACAATGAGGCGGGGCTGCGAAAATTGTTCTTTATACGACCTGACTGGCATAAAGATATATAACGAGAAGAAAAAAACTGGCTTACTGACAGTTCCAATTCATAAGCAATCTATACTATTTACAGAAAGGAACGTCTTATGCAGTATAAAGTTGATAAATCTTTTTATCATAAAACGGCATTATTAAAGGCAGCGTATTCTTTTATTGATAAAGCATACATTCATCTATCACAATCAGACGACAGCTATATTATTTCATGGAAAAACAAAGGCCAAGAAATCATTCAGCCTGAAGAAATAGAAAATGAGCTGATAGAGCAGGGACTACGATTTACCCTCATTCAAGAGCATGAAGAGTTAAGAAAAATATTGTTAGCTCGTGCTTTAGCTTCTACTATCATAGAAAAACCAACAGAATTAACTAATACGGTATTAACTTCTGATGAAAACCCTGGAATATTAGAAAGCTGGTATACTCATGATAAAAAAGTTAAAGATAATGTATGATTTAGAACTATATCCTGAGCATTGTGTACAAACAGCCATTAATGCATATCAACAAATTGCTTCTATATCACTGAGTATTCAAGATAATTATGCAATATGCACTCTTTTAACTAGCTTTTATGAGCCAGAAGAAACCATTCTGGAATTTTCTAACTATCTATTAGGAATATCTGCCAAAGCCATTCACTAAATTTATAAAGGCGCACATAGCCCCTCAAAAAAGGAAGTGATAACCCTGGTTTTTATAGAATATTTATTACTTGCCGGGATGGTTTTTTCTGGAATTCTTAGCATTCATACCGACTTGCGCTATGGAATTGTAAAAAATCGTATATCTCTTTGTTTTTTCATTTATGCATTAATTGTCAACATATTATACTATGTCTGTTTTGCCTCTAACTTCTTTATAAACTGGATAGCTAATCTTGGAATATTAACTCTGGTAGCTATTTTGCTCTATGGAGGGAAAATCTGGGGAGCCGGAGACGCTAAGCTCTTTATTCTGATGTTTTTGTTCGTGCCAGGCAGATTATTAGATGGGTTCTCTCTGTCGTATGGTATTTTGCCATATATCTATGTATTTTTGGTTGCAGTTGGATGGCTCATTATCGACACAGTTAAGCACTTTAAAAAATACCCGATGCAACGTGAACCATTTTCTTTTTCCTTAACTGAGCTAATCAGTATAGGTAAAACGATTATAGAAACTAGTGCCTTCGGATTAGTTATTTCTATACTTTTACCTAATCTACCAGAACAGCACTCGTTATTTTTCTCATTTCTCATCATTTTCTATTCATATTATATTTCCAGCAAGACTTGGTCACAGAAATTCTTTTTCGTATTAAGCCATCTTATTGTAATCATTTTTTTGTAACAAGAAACCACATTTCTTTTTCTTCAACATCATTTGTTTTTATACCAGCAGTTATTATTGTAACGTTCTTGGTCAGATTTTCTTCTTTGTATAATTATAAAGACATTCCAACTTCCAGTGTTGAATCAGGAATGATCTTATCTTCAGCAACCACGTTATTATTCCAAACTTCGTCAGTACGCCATTTGCCGACGAATTATTCTGAAGATATGTCAGCGAGACTAACAGAAGAAGAAGCTAATGCAGTTCGGCGTTGGGAGCATTCTGTCAAAGGCAAACCTTCTGTTATAATTGTTCGTAAAATTCCTTTTGCAGTCTTTATTCCTTTAGGCTTCTTACTTTTTATTATTATACGCATAGTGAGGTGAGTTTATTGCTCTATGAAAACATTCTGCTCGAAGAAAGAGAACTAGTGTTTTTTATTACAGAAGCTTGCAATTCTCACTGCATTATGTGTCCGATGAGCGAAGATTCCAGGAAGAGAGCAAAAAAAGGGCTGTCTTGGGAAACATGGCGTCAGTTTCAAAGTGACGTTGCATTGGGGAACATTAATCTATTAGCCATAGAAAACATCTGCATAACTGGCGGAGAGCCGCTTCTCCAATGGGAACTAGTGGCAGATATATTAAAATATATTAATGAAAACATGCCATGGGTTCCCACACTTATATTAACAAATGCTAGGGCTTTCTCTCTTCGTTTTATTCAACAACACTTTATCAGATTATTCAACACTCCACATATTCGGGTAGCAATACCGATCCATTCATCAAATCCAAATCTACACGATAAAATAGCAATGGTAAAAGGAGCCTTTCGGGAAACTAGTATCGGTTTGAATTTTCTCTCCACCACCAAGGCTGAAATCGAAATTCGGGTCGTAGAGCACAAAATAAACCAGAACGACTTGTCTCACACTTTGGCCTCCTTAAAAGACTTTGGCTGGAGAATAACTTGCGTAAACATAATTGCAATGGAAATGCATGGATATGCTGCAAGAAATCGTAATATGTTGTGGATAGATTATGATCTACTTTATCAAGCATCGGCTACAGGCATTATGAAATTAATAAACAGCGGAATTGATGTTGGATTGTACAATTTCCCCTTATGCATGTTGCCACGAACAGCCTGGGGAATAGCAAAAAACAGCATCAGCGAATATAAAATCTGTTATAATGAGAACTGTTCAGTTTGCACCGTAAAAGAATCCTGTGGTGGCTTGTTCAAATCCACGTATCTTCTCGGCCTCTGTCATACAAAACCAATTATGGAGTAATATATGCTTGGAAGCTTTAAATTTAAGCACTTCAAAGACAAAATACTGTTGACTAATGATGCTGGAGAATATTGTTTTTTATCCGCTTCCGAGTGGAAAGAATTATCTTGCAGGAAATTGCCAATCACCAAATCCAAAGAATTAGTAACCAAGCACTTTTGGATTCCGGGTGATATGGAAAATTATATACGAAGTACAGTTAATCAGGTTCAAGATAATCACGCTTATCTTTTCCAACCGACAGGTCTCTTTATTCTTGCCCTAACTAATCGCTGTAACAATGCCTGCCTTTATTGTCAAGCACATGGCGGTAGACAAGAAGCTGACATGTCCCCTGCCACTGCAAAGAGGATCATCGACAAGATTGCCATTAGTCCTTCAACACACTTATCCATCGAATTCCAAGGTGGAGAGCCCCTTTGCAATCTTCCAGCTATATATACAGTAATGGAATATGCTCCTGAACATTTGCCAGATAAGAAAGTAGAATATAATTTAGTATCGAATCTATCGCTCCTGACCGAAAAAACAGCAGAATATATTAAAAACCATCGAATCAAGGTTTCCACTTCTCTTGATGGTCCAAAACGATTGCATGACCTGAACCGGCCTGGAAAGGGAAGCAATAGTTCATATGATGAAGTTATTCGTGGTATTCAGCTATTGCGAAACTTTCAAATCGAAATAGGTGCAATTGAAACCACAACACGTTTTTCACTTGCATTTTGGAAAGAAATCGTGGATACTTATGTGGAATTAGGGTTAAGCACGGTCTTCTTACGTCCTCTCTCCAGATTAGGTAAAGCTGCAAAGTGCTGGGATACCCTAGGATATAGCAGCGCAGAGTTTATTGAGTTTTACTCTAATGCTCTTGATTATATTATCGACCTTAATATTAGTGGTATAAGAATAGTAGAACAACATGCCAGCATCTTTTTGACCAAGATTTTGGGTGGCTATTCACCTAACTACATGGAGCTTCGCTCTCCTTGCGGAGCTGGTATCGGACAATTAGCTTTTACTGCTAACGGTAATGTTTATACTTGTGATGAAGGAAGAATGTTAGCCGAAGCAGGAGAAGAAGCATTCCTGTTAGGAAACATTGCTGACAGTTCCTACGACGATTGGCTAAACTGTCCATCCTGTAAAGCGGTAATGTCCGCATCGCTCCTGGAAACTTTACCTGGATGCTGTGACTGTATCTATCAGGCATACTGTGGTGTTTGTCCTGTAGCCAACTATGCTTTGACAGGAGATATGCATAAAGCTTTCCGAAGCGAACGGTGTAGAATTAATCAAGGCATTTTGGACAAGTTGATGTCATTGATTATGGAAAACAATCCGAAAAAGATTGACGTACTAAAAAGCTGGGTACAGATAAAATAATTGGAGAACACAATGAGTAGAAATCCAAAGCGGTCTCGTGGTAGACGTTTCTTAGTCATCCTCGTCCTACTAACAATAGGTGGCGTGAGTTCTTTATCTAGGAACAATAATCGTCCTATGAGAGCATCCTACTCCGCAAGTTTTACTAATCCAGTTGGCAGTTATATATCAGCAACTGTAACTCCTAAACAATCCACCACTCCTAGGAACACGGCAACTCCCAAAAATACAGTTTCTCCCAAAAATACGCAGTCACCTAAGCCAATAGCTACAAAGATATCCAGTAGCATAAAAAACAATACATTTACCTTCAGCGCCTCCAGTCGACCTTCGACCGTGTCAACTCCTGATAAGTCTCTCTCTTACTCTGGCACCTTCAACAATAATCAACAACCCCAAAATGGCACTGTTTCTTATGAAAGCAATGGCGCTACAGTAGAAAGAAAAATAACAAACGGAAAGCTCTCGAATACAATAACAATAACTGCTGGAGCCACAATTATCACATCAGTTTTATCAGCAAAAGATTCTGTTGACTTCATTGAAGAGGTTACCATTACATATGCAAATGGTGATATTTATACGGGAAGCTTAGTCAATGGAAAGAAAGCAGGACAAGGTACTTATCACTGGAAAAATGGTGCTTGGTATTCAGGCGCATGGGCTAATGACACTATGGATGGAAAAGGAACCTATTATTTTACATCTAGCACTAAAAAGCATTATCTTTCTGGTAGTTTTTCTAACGGTTCTCCATCCGGGACATTGATATACGCTTCCGAAAAAGGAATCCTTTATAATACTATCTGGAGCAAGGGCAAATGTTTAAGCATAGGAAGGAAATAAATCTATGGCCGAGAAGAAATCTCTGTTTCCAAAAATCAAAAAAGAAATCTCCGATTTTATGTTCGAGGAAGAAGGAAACATTCCCAGAAACAAACTATTAGGATTAAGTAGTATGATTCTGCTTCTAAGCCTGCTTTATGCCACGGATGCATTTGCTGGTCATCGATCTCATTCTTCTCATCGGTCTCATTCTTCCCATCGTTCTAGCGGAGGAGGTCATTCTTCTCATTATAGTCATTCTTCTCATAGTGATCATGGTAATACTCACTACAGCCATTCAAACCATAGTAGTCACACCAGTCACACCAGCCATGGAAGTCATATTGCTCATGCAAACTATCCAGGGCACAGCAACACTATCACTGCAACTGCTGCGCCAGTAACTCATCAAAATGTGACAGCAGCCCCAAAGCCCACTGTAACCCCAAAACCAACAGAAGAATTAATAACAATTCCCAGCATTCAGAAACCACAACCAAATGAGTTTACGATGCCAGAGATTAAGACGATTGAACTGGCAACCATTCCTAATAATGTAAGCGGTAAGAAATCGTGAATTTCTTAAGATACTAACTACAAGATAAAAAATAGTGGATACTATTATAGCGTTTTTTGCCCCGTGTGGGGTTTGGTATCGGTTTTGGAGAGACGGAGGCCGGGAAAAGAGTTCAGAAAGTTAAAATTAATTCACCGATTCCTTTGTGAAATCAGTGGATTTTGTCTGGAGCTGATGAACGGATTTGAACCGGTGACCTCATCCTTACCAATTATAAAATATGCAAAATAACATTCAGCAGCTTGTTGCAGTTTTTTGATAATACATTATAGAAGAAAAATTTTGATTAACGCACTTTTATGCATCTTATTATATCTTTATGTCAATACTTATAGCATGGTGCTCAATACTTGGCTCAATACTTGAAACGCTTGACCTCATCTCTGTTTGTACTCAGGTCTATGCGGTTTTCTGGCAGCCTACCCCCTTTTGATCAGCCACCCTGGATCGCTAAACTGCCGCCAGGTGCCCTCACACCTGTTTATTGTCTAATCCAAGCGCATCTCTTGCGGTCTGTCCTGCTTTTCGGATCGACTCCTCGTTGGCGTGAGCATACATTCTCAGAGTCACCGACGTATCAGAATGTCCCAGCCGGGCTGATACACTCACCACATCAGCGCCGTTGAGAATGGAAATCGAAGCCATGGTGTGCCTCAGCGTATGCGGATGTAACCTAGGGATGTTACAGCGTTTCCCCAGCTTGGCAAAATATCTCGTTGGCGAAGTCGGGAACATTGGGTCGGCAGATCCGTCCTGTGTAAAAACATACTTGGACACACAAGAATTTGCCTGCTCTGCTTTTAGCTGCCGCAGCAATTCAATCGTCCCAGTGCCGATGTCCAGCTGGTGGATTTTTCCATTTTTACAGCTCGTTTCGTATACTCCATCCTCCGGTGTATACTGAAGATTTCTTCTTACGGTAACCACTCCGGTTTTCATGTCAATATCCGACCAGTGCAGACCAAGTATTTCGCCTCTCCGCATTCCCGTATCGGTTGCGAACACTGCAAAGGTTCTCCATTTTAACGGCTCCGATTCCAAAAAATGAATCAGATATTTCGTCTGCTCTACCAGAATAAAATGATTAAAGCCGCCGATTTCATGCTGGACACACCAAAACGAAAGGACGATAAAAGGATGACGGGCAATTCCTATTCGGGATCAGAACTTCTTATGCTTACACTCTGCTTTGAAGAAGACATTATTCTTGTCAGTAAAGCGATTCTTAACGCGCTGGAGCAACCGCGTCATATTCAGATGCTAATCAATGAGGAACAGCAAAAGCTGCTTCTCCATTCGTGTACAGCAAATGACAGGGAAGCAGTCGTGATCCCGCGCGTGCCTATGCAGCAATTTGAGATAAACGGGCACATATTACTTAGGCGAATCCAAAAATTGACAAGATGGGAAGATATACGTCCGCGTGTGATATATGGAAATTATATCCCCATGCACAATGCGATTGTTTTTGATTTGCGCACAGCTCAGCCAGCCCAACTGCAGATTCCTCTGACAAACATAACATGCAGAATGAACTGAGGGGATGACAGACAGCAATGGATAAAGAAAAACTGTTCAAATACTTACAGAAGAATTACCTTTTCCGCCAAGAGGTACTTTTCAAGCTGCCACTTGATTATTCCATCGACGCCTTCTGGCCTGAACTGCTGAACCGAAGAAAGACATCGGCTATTGTTCTGCCACTATATAATGCGGCAGGCATACTACAAGTGTATGAGGGAAATCATACTTACCGAAAACGGGGGAGATATGACGTTTTTCATTGAGTATTTCATGGAATTGCTGGTTCGTTCAGTGGATGCTCAAAGAGAAAGACTTCAAAAATGCGAGATTCAGATGCTGGAGCAGCAACACGAACTGGCAAAATTACTGCTCTCAAACATTGTTGAAATTGATCCTTTTCAGAATGAACAGCGTACAGTACCGGTTGCAGATGAGAATACAAACAAAAAAAACCAGAAGCTAAGAAAGCTCAAAAAACGATATTCAGCTGCTTCTCCTGTTGAAATGATGCCGTTGGATGGATTTCTTTCAGTAGTTGACAGACTGAAACATTCACAGGACAAAGATACAAAAGCATTCCCTGGGAAAATCCGTATGATGATCAAAGCCAGATATCATACGTTTACAGTAACTCAATGGGCGGAACAGATGAGTATGGAACCAAGAGACGCAGGTCGTGACTGCCAGTTCATCTATCATAAAGGCCTTCTGGTTAAAGATAACAGCGGTGCGATGCCAACGTATTCATTTCGCTATATGCAAAAAGACAGCCAAAATTCTCCATTGAGTGAAACCGGGGAAGACGCTGAAGAAAAATCACATTTTGCTGACATAAATAAAAGTCTGTCGGAAGGGAAACGATTTTGGCAAAGGATTGAAAGTTACGAGCACAGTGACATTCCCTATAAACAGCAAGCAGCCCGTTTTTTCCGCGGGCTGGCAGCAGATGGAAAGAGCACGTTTATGTCCAGGGATCTGATCATAGATGCCGGGTTAACGCCGATGCAGGCAAGAAACATGTGCGACTCAATGGTCAGAGGGCAAATGATTTTCAACCATACTCCGAAGATAAAGCCAACCGTATTCCATATTCCGGCTGGCGGTTTCACAGAAAACACAGAGAACTGGAACCGGGCGTCAGAACAGATGTATGCCCTATAAGACAGTATCCGCATTATTGCAGCGCAACAATTATATCAAAAAACCGCCGTAGGATTCCCTGCGGCGGAAAAAGAATTTCAGAATCATCAGTTTTCCGGAACAATACCTTCTTATGCTTCCCCGAGTGGCCATCCTTTCCCGATATCAGTCCTGTATTGCAACACAGAACTGAAAACGGAGAAAGATGGCCACAGGAAAAAGAAGGAGAAAAAGATGAACAGGAATTGATTGAGGTTTACATCAGCAATTGTCAGATAATTACTCCAGACAATCGCCGATGATGATATAGGTCTGCCCAAGGCCCAGAGGCGTACCGATCTCATCGATGGTCTCATCGGGGGTGACGGGTTGGACGGGCCTCGGCGGATTCGGGCCGGGCGTGATAATCCTTGTATTGGTGAAAGTGGTCACATTGCCAACGGTCGTCGTGCTTGCATTATACCCGTTCACCATTCCCTCCGTCCAGGTGTAGACGATCCGCCGGCCATTCTGATACATCGGCACGGTCATGCTGGCCGACCAGTTATTGAACACGTCGAGCGTTACCCTCCAGGTATTGCCGCCGCCGGTCAAGAAGACACTCAGCGACAACGGTCTGGCCGCCGGATTAGCAGCATCCCGCCATACCTTGTTCACCGTCAGTTCTGTCATCATCGGTTCATGGGTATTGGTCAGGGTAGTGATCCGCTCTCCGTCTTCCGCGGTCACGGTTTCATTGCCAGTCTGTGTGTATCCTTCCACAAGCGGTTCTGACCAGGAGTAAATGATCCGCCGTCCTCCATAAGCGTACACAGGCAGATCGTTAACGGTAGCTGTCCAGCCATTGCTTTCATTCAACTCCACCGTTTCGCCGACGCTCAGGGTGACGTAGAGCCTGCTGGGACGGATGCCGTCCTGATTGTCCTGATCATCCCAGACCTTGACGACGGTGATCGGGGCAGTGATGATCTCATGGGTATTGGTAATGGTTGTAGTATTGCCATCTGTGATAAAGTCTGCTGTATAGCCGTCGATTTCTTCCTCCGTCCAGGTGTAGGCGATCTCGGCTTCTCCATTATATTTTGTCAGGTTCTCTATGGTAGCCGTCCAGGAATTATCCTCATTCAACTGAACGGTTTCCACAGCCTGTCCGTCCGCATTCAGCGTCACGGTCAGGGAAGAGGGCCTGAGGCCATCCCGGTCATCGTCGTCATCCCAGACCTTGACCACTGTAGCTACCGTGTTTTCGTTTTCATGGGTATTGGCCAGGACGGTGGTCTCTCCTGCCCGCGCAATGCCGGTCAGCACATAGCCTTCCACCGGCTCTTCCGACCAGGAATAAATAATTTCTTTACCGGCTGCGAAGCAGGGCAGATTTTTCACTGTCGCCGTCCATCCGTTCTCCTCATTCAGCTGGACTTGCTGAACCACTTCGCCGTTTGCAAGGAGGGTCACTGCCATCTGATCCGGCCTGAGACCGTCACGGTTCTCCAGATCATCCCAGACCTTCCTGACCGTCAGCGCGGTCAGCGCGGGTTCGCGCTTATTGGTAAAGGTGGTCGTGATACCGTTGGTAGATGTTTTCCCATCGGGATAGCCGTCTTCACGAGTATACTCTTCCAGCCTGTCTTCACGCCATGTATAAGCGATCGCTTTTCCGTGATCATAGACAGGCAGATCCTCCACTGTGTAAGTCCATCTGTTCTCCTCATTCAGAACATAGGTTTCGAGGAGATCCCCGTCAGCGAACAGATATACATTCAGGGCTTCAGGCCGAACCCCATCCTGATCATCGGCGTCATCCCAGACCTTGGCCACGATTCTCCTGGTCGTCGCCGGCTTATGGGTATTTGTGAAGGTGGTCGCAGTCTGATCGCTCTCCTGCGAGAAGGTATAACCGCTCACCCGGGGCTCAACCCATGTGTAGACGATAGCCGTTCCATGGTCCTTCGCAGGGACGGTGACGGCTGCCGACCATTGGTTCCGCTCACTCAGCTCTACGCTCTGAGCTTCCTTCCCGTCCGCCAGCAGCGTCACGGTCAGGGTTTCCGGCCGGATGCCATCACGGTTATCATCGTCTTCCCAGATCTTGTGGACAGTGAGGGTAAGCGTATCGACCTGATGGGTATTGGTCAGGGTGGTAACCGTTCCTTCTTCTGCGCTGTTTACGGTATAGCCGTTTACTTCTTCTTCCTTCCAGGTATACACGATCTTCTGTCCGTTCGCGTACACCGGCAGGTTTTCCATTTCAGCAGTCCAGCCGTTGGACTCGTTCAGCGCTTTCTCCCCGCCGGGCACAGGGACACCGTTCGCCAGCAGCGTCACCTTGAGGGCGCTCGGACGGATCCTGTCGCGGTCTTCATCGTCATCCCAGATCTTTACCACGCGCAGCGACTCCGCAGCCGGTACGTGGGTGTTGGTGATGGTATTCTCCTCTACAGCGGAAGTATAACCTTCCGGTACATTTACTTCCTGCCAGCTGTATTCAATTTCAGCGCCGGTCCTGTATCGATCCAGTCCGTCTACGGCCGCGCTCCAGCCGGTTTCTTCCTTCAGTTCAACATCAAGGAGTTTATCCCCGTCTGCAAAAAGCGCCGCTGTGACGGATGCCGGCCTGATACCGTCCCTGTTATCATCATCGTCCCAGACTTTGACCGCTGTGAGTCTGAACGTCTCCGGTTCGTGGGTATTGACGAGGGTGGTAACGTTTCCTTCCGTCCGGCTTTCGGGAGCATAGCCTTCCACGCTTTCTTCCGTCCAGGTGTAGCTGATTTCCGAACCGTTTTCATACACGGGCAGATCCTCTGCTGTCCCGCTCCATTCGTTTTCTTCGCTCAGCGTGACACGGTGAACCGGAGTGTCGCCGGCAAGGAGTATGGCGGTGACGGAAGAAGGCCGGATGCCATCCTGGTTATCGTAATCGTTCCAGGATTTACGGACAGTCAGCGCTTTTTTCTCAGGGTTGTGGGTATTGATGATCGTTGTGGTGGTGCCGTTCACGGACTGGCTGGACATATATCCTTCCATATCCGGTTCAGCCCAGGTATAGACGATGGCTTCCCCATCCTCATTCAAATCCAAACCGGACACCGTAACAGTCCAGCCGTTCTCCTCGCTCAGCTGCTCCGTCCGGATCTCTTTGCCGTTTGCTTTCAGGATGACATCAATCGACGCAGGCCGGATGCCGTCGCGGTTCCCGTCATCCTCCCACTCTTTGACCACCGTCGCGACCGTCGTATCGGTTTCATGGCGGTTGGTCAGCGTGGTCAGACTGCCGTTGGTCACGGCGCCGGTCAGGGTGTACCCAGGCACACCGGTTTCCGTCCAGGTATATTCGATCACCTGCCCGCCGTCGTATACCGGCAGGCCTTCGACGGTCTCCGTCCAGCGGTTCGCCTCGTTCAGCTCCACGGACAGGCCGCTGTTCAGGCTGACCCACAGGCTCGCCGGGCGTACGCCGTCCTGGTTGTCGTTATCGTCCCAAACCTTGGTGACAGTCAGGGCTTTCACAGCCGGAGTATGGGTGTTCGTCAGGGTTTTCCCGTCTTCGCTGACAGTGAGGATATACCCTTCCGGAACACTCTCTTCTGTCCAGCGGTAATCGATGGGCTGACCGTTTTCATAGACCAGCAGGCCTTCGATGGAGTCCTTCCAGCCGTTCTCCGCGGTCAGAGTGACCGTACCCGCCGCCTTGCCATTGCCGTACAGTGAGGCGGTCACGGAGGCCGGACGGATGCCGTCGCGGTTATTGCCGTCTTCCCATATCTTTTCCACGCTGACAGCGGCAGTCGCCGGGACGTGGGTGTTGATCAGGATGGTGAGCATTCCCTCAGTCCGGCTGTTAGTCAGGGTATATCCTGCAGTCTCCGCTTCCGTCCATGTATAGGCAATCTCTTTGCCTTCGCTGAACTTCGGCAGGTTCTCCACCCCGGCAGTCCAGCCGTTGGCTTCGCTCAGGGTCACCGTATGCTGACCGTCGGACAGGGCGATACACAGGCTCTCCGGCCGGATGCCGTCCCGGTTATCATCGTCATTCCACACCTTGCGCACGGAAACGCTGACGGTGGCCGGTTCATGGCGGTTGGTGACAGTGGTTTCGTCGCCGTCCGTCACGTTGCCGGTGACGGTATAGCCGGAGGGCACATTTTTCTCTTCCCAGGTATAGCGGACTTCGCCCAGATTGTCGAACTTGCGCACGGATACGGTGGCTGTCCAGCCGTTTTCCTCGCTGAGGACGGCTTCCGTCCCGTCACTGGCAGTCAGGGTCAGGGTAGCAGGACGGAGACCGTCCTGGTTATTATGGTCGTCCCAGACCTTGGTCACCGTGATATCCTTCATCACGATGCGCCGGGTCATTTTGCCGATGACCACCAGGCGGCCGCTGGTGACGGCGCTGGCGCAGGTGGACAGGGCCACCAGCCGTTCAGCATCCGCCGCGGCTGCCTCGTTGAAATAGACCACCTCGGTGCCGACGCCCACGCCGCCTTCCCCGCCGGAGCGCAGGAAAGCCAGCACGTCGTCCATCCGGTTGCCGACGTTATAGATCATGTTTTCATAGGCGTCCGTCTTTACGACAGCGAAAAACTGCACGTCGTAAATATCCTCGCTCGTGATAATAATACCGGTCTCATCGCCGGTCATCTTGTCCAGCCCGCCGAACATGGCGCTGCTGTCCATATGGTGGCCGTAGATTACGTTATAGGTATCGGAAAAATCCGGGCTGTTGCCGGCAGCCAGGTAGATTGCGCCGGTCAGGCTGTCATTCCGGTAGATATCGTGCGAAGCGTAGTACAGGTCGTTCGGCCCCTGCACCACAGGGTAATCGATGTTGGTATCATAAACGGTCAGCCAGGCACGGTAGTCCTTGTTGATTTCCGACAGTTCCTGGCCATAGAGCGGCGTTTCCATGTCATCAAAAATTTCCGGTTTGAACTGCAGCAGATCCCACGCGCTGGAAGACGCCGCGCGCTCCGTCGCGAAGGAATCATAAAGGACATAGCCGGAATACAGGATCAGCACAGCCGCCAGCAGGCCGGACAGGAGGGTCACGGCTCCCCCGCCCGCGCCGAGCGCCAGGTCGATCACTTTATCAACAAGCGATTTCGTTGGTGTCGCATGAGGCTTTTTTTGTGGATTATCAGCCATTCTGCGTTTCCTTTCAGCAAATAAATTCCCTAGATGCACACGGATTTTTACAGATTGTTTCTTCTCATGATCGTGATGACGACACCCAGGATTTCGTCCTCCTGTACGGGGCCGAAAAACCGGCTGTCAGCCCCGCCGTTCCGGGAATCGGCCAGGACAAAGTATTCGCCGGGCCCAAGCTTCAGCGGATAGCTGACGAAGCCCCCGTATTCCGGGGTCGGGTAAAAGATGTTGTTCTCGACCATCGCGTTGCCGTTGACGATCAGCCGCTGCCCTTCACTGATTTCCACGGTATCCCCCGGGGCAGCCACCACGCGGCAGATGAAGAGGGTCTTCTCCGGCTCCGCCGGATCCTTAAAGCCCAGCCAGTCCAGGGCTTTTCGCCACCAGGCTTTTTCAGCCCGCTGGGCCTGCCGCACGGCCTCCACCTCTTCGTAGGACTGTTCCAGGGCCGCGGTGGGTTTTTCGAAAACGATGATATCCTGCGCGCGGACATTTTTCTCCAGCCGGTAGTACAGTACCATGTCGTGCGCGTCGATCCTCGGATACATATCCCCGCTGGGCATCGTCGTCAGGCCCACCAGGTGGAAAAAGAGGACGTAGACCACCAGCAGCAGCAGGGCAAAACGGATCAGGATGTCCCGCAGGGCGCGGAGGCGGCGTTTTTTCTTTTTGAGCCGGGCCTGCTCCTCAGCGCCGGCGGCGTCCGGCTGGGTTTCCGGCACGGTTTCAGCGATTTCGGACTGCATAGCCGTTGGTTTCTGTTTCATGCGGTTTCCTTTCGGGTCGTTCTGAGATCGTCCGCTCTTCCGGGCGGAAGGTTTAATAATCGTCTGCTGAGGAGAAGGCCTGAGGCTCACGCCCTCTGCTCAGCATACGGGAAGGTGGACGGCAGCAAACAGCGCTGCCCGTTCACTCGGGAAGCCCGGGGCAGCCCTTTTCTGGGCCGCCCCGGAGTTAGTCATGGTTCTGATCGGGGTTATTCTTCTTCAGCCTTCCTGCGGCGGCTGATCAGCAACAGGGCAATGCCGGCCGCCAGAATCAGGGCGTAGGGAGCGATACGAAGGATGACGCCGGTGGGAGAAATCGTAAGCAAAGTGTTGATAAATTTGACGGTCACATTATTGCTCGCTGCAGTGTTTTCATTTGCAGTTTCTTTCAAAGCAGTAACGGTATCCCATCCACTCTGATCACTCGCCCAGGCACTCCAAGTGAGAGTAACACCATCGGTCTCATTGGTCGTTCCATTTACTGTTGTGGTTGTATAAATGGTACCAGTTACATCATTGTATTCATCGATCGTCAGCGTTGTTCCCGCAGGAATACCAGTGAAAGTTACTGTACCATCATCAGCAATCTTTAGCTGCTGTGCAGCAGTCGTAGAAGTACCAACAACAGTAAAGGAGGTGAGAGCGCCAGCAGTAAGGGTCGGCGCTGTATAAATACCAGTACCGCTTACAATGGGCAAAACAGCATCGGTAACAGTTGTATTGGCAAACTCTACTTTGAATGGGAACTGATGATTGTTATTTGCCTGGTCACCAACGAGATCTTTTTGTATGGTTACATTATATGTATAATACTTATCACCAGTTCCTGACGTCTCAACAAAGCCTTCCGTTTTTTGTGCTTCAGCAACCGTACTATGGGTATCACGATCATCGATGCTATTGTTATTGCAGAAGCAGACGAATCCATAAATATCATAAGCAGCAGCACCTGTTCCGGAACCATCCATGACATAGACATCAAGATAACGGACAGAGTTGGCAATGTTATCCCCGTCTACAACACCAGAAGTCCCAAAACTATTGGCAGTTTCAGTGATCACATAGCGATAAACACCAGCGCCTGTGAAAACCACCTCACTAAAATCAATATTGATTGTTTTCGTATTTTTCACGCCGTCAGAAGATGCGGATAAAGGATCAGAAGGACTCCAGGAAACAGTACCTGTAGCGCTTCCGCTTTCGTTTACGGAGATACCATTAACGATACCAGCTTTCGTGAAAGCATGCGCATTTGCGGCAGGATTATGGTTTGCTTTATTATCATAGATTTCTTTGCCAGACTCGCCAGCAGTTACAGTATACGAATATCCGATTGTAGGTGCATTGATTGTGCATTCAACAGGGTTGTAAGCTTTAATCTCTTTATAGATTATAGCTATTTTGTCTGTCTGTACTACAGGGGTATCTTCAGCTGTCCATTTACCACTGGTATTACCAGCAATACCGTCACTTCTAGTATCACCATCATTATCCGCCGCAAATGCGGTTGAGACCATTACAAGCACCATCACGAGCGCTAGTACGATCGCGCTAATTTTTTTCATCATCTTTTTCTCCTTTTTGTTTTTTTCTTTTGCCCCGGCAGCCGGGGCTTCCTTTTTCCGGTTACGATTATACTTCTTGGGGATTACATCTCGAGTAATTTGATCGGTTACCTGATGTTTTTTCAGGTTTTTTCGCTTTTTTCCAGGACAGATGGGTGTTACGGCGATATCAACCAGTTGACGTCGTTTCTGCTCGGTTTATCGGGGATCACCCCTTCCCCGGTAGGGGCAGAGGGGGCCTGCCCGCGTTTCGCCATGCGGACTGGCTCTGCCGGGAGGGCCCGCTCTGCCGCGCGGCCCGGCTCTTCCCCTTCCCCGGATGAGATCATTCATCCGCACCACCCCCTTTTCTGCCCGCTCTCCTCTTTCCGCTCAGCGTCAGGAGGAGCAGCCCGCAGGCCAACAGGAGTATATAGGGGGCAATGGTTACATGGTAACCGGTGGGAGCGACGGGTTCGAGGTTGTTGGTCACCACGACTATCTGATCTTGAGAAACTGTAAGAGTTGTTTCTTTGTTATTCGCCGGATTATTATCCCACGTCGTGATATAGCGGCTGGATTCTGTATCGGAGGTTTCGGTTATTTTTACATTCTGGCCGGATGTCAGGTAGATAGTAAACTCCTCACCATGCTTGAGTTCAAAAGATAATTCTCCGGTTTCGGATGTATGTACTCTACTGGTAGTCGTCCCCTCCACGATGACAAACTCCGAACCAGCATCCGCTCCATCGATTTTCATTGTGAACCCGAAATATCTCGTCTTATCACCCCATCCGCCTGTGACCTGTTTTTGAATGGTTAGCGCGGGTTTTCGGGTGTTGATAAACGTCAGGTTGCCATTGGCAAGAATCTCCTTCTGATCCGTAGAGTTTCCTGGAACCGGATTATCACTATCCCACTGATACTCAGCCGAATACATGATCTCAGAGGCTTCTTCCACCTTCAGCTGGTAGCCATGTGGAATCAACAGGTCTATTGTCTGATCACGTACCAGGCTCAGTGACACTTGACCGATGTTGTTCGTCGTACCGGCATCGCCGATATCATAATTTCCCGCCCATCGACCCTCATGGTCAAATACAGTAACTGTAAAGATGAAAGCTTTCTGAGTGTTCTTCTCGTCAGCTACCTGCTTCTTCAATGTGATTTTCCGGATAGGATTGTCATAAATGGTCAGGATGATTTGACGATGGGTGGTGCTGTCCTCGCTGAGTTCCGCAACAGATGTGCTGATCGCAGTACCGTTAGCGGCAAACAGGGAGAAGGAGGCGTCTTTTCTGACCGTCAAATACAGTTCAGCGCCCAGTTTCGCATAGTCTTCAGGTGCCGTGATCTCCGTGATCCGATACGTACCTTCCTGCAGTTTGCGGGTAACCGTACTTTGATTGATCTCTATGGTTATTTCGGCACCGGCGGTCTCCCATCTGTCCGTCGAGCTGTTGAATTCCACCGGTACAGCCTTAAACACGGAATCAGTCAGCACTTTCGTATGATCAGTCGTATCTCTCTTTTGTAGTGTCACCGGCACCTTCATGGAATAGGTGTAAGTGATGGTTACATCTCCCAGTATCTGATAATCTCCAGCTGCAGTCGGACTCAGTATTTCGGTTGTCCCGTCATCATGAGTAACTATTGCGTTCACACGTACAGTATATTCGGCATTTTCATCAATGACCGGCGTCTGAATCCGCATCACATGGCCCAGGCGTTCATAGTACTGGAGTTTAACGTTACTTTCTGTCAATGTCGTAACGTGAAATGAACTGTTGTCCGTTAATGCCCGGGTCTGATTTTGCACATTCCCGATCCCTGATTCCACACCTGTTCTATAATTGTAATCAAACGTATGAACCGGTACGCCGTTCTCTACCACCTGTCTGACAATTACAGTATATTCCTTCGGCTGCCATCTGGCGTAGAGCGTGTTGCCTTCATCATTCAGGTCGCTGATCTTCAGATTATCTGCCGCGACCTGTACCCCCGGCAGGAAGTTGGGAGCATCAGGATCGGCGGCCGCTGCCGCCTCCTGCTCAGCATACGTTCCTTCTTTAAAGGACCAGCCTACCAGTTCCCAGCCATCCATATAAAAGTCATCCGCCGTAAGCAGCGTAATGGTCTGGTTGACTTCTTTGTCCAGTGTAATCGTGACCCGCTGTGTTCCATCAGTGGTTTTTCCCTGCATCACCTTTTCGGTACCGTCGTACATGATCTCGGAAAAAGTGTTTCCGTCAAAGGTAATGGTTGTCTGACGCTCTGGATCGCCGGTCAGTTCATAGACAGCGCGTAGAACAACTGAATGCCTAAGTTCTTCATCATTGTCATCTAAAATGATATCCTCAGGCCTCAGCAGTGACAGGTTTATCGGTTCTCCCGAATGGAACTGCACGATTGTTCCGTCTTTCGTCGTAGCTTCCCAATATTGAAACGTATACAGATCGCTGTAATTTGAGGGGGCTTCACGCGCTGTAGCCGTTCCGTCAAACGCATACATGTGCGGGTCTACAGGAACAGTCGTCAGAGGATTGCCAAGAGAATCATATACAACCGCGTCGCCCGGATCATAAACGACGTTGATTCCCTTGCTGTTCAGATCCGGAATCCACTTGGCATACAAGTGCAAAATACCGCGCACATTGCTGTGGCTTTCGTCATCATCCCCATAGGCAATGCGCGTAGCTCTCCAATGATCGTCCTGATAAGTCCAGTCGATATTGGGTATACCATCATTGATAGGCTCAGAGAACAAGAATCTGTTTGTAAATTCGGGATCAGTATACCATCCATCCAGTATATAGCCTGCCCGCTGTGCGTTTTCCAGCAGGCCCCCGGCAATCCGCTCATCGAAGTCGATACGGAACGTGGTTGCCTGACTGCCCATATACACATTGCTCGCGCCCGGATCGATCACTACACGGACACGGCGAAGATCCCACTTGGCAAAAACAGCCACATCCGCATGAGGCATGGTCTGAGAAAAATCAAACGGTTCCGAACAGCCCTCATCGGCAAACCAACCTGAAAAGTAATATCCGCGCTTATGTCCATAGCTTTGATCGGCATAGGATGACAAAGGCTTCTCATAGGGAATATCTGCGATAACCTTTTCTGTCAGTTCCCCATTATCAGTATATATATTATGGAAGGTTATAGTGAATTTGTCACGGTCATAGTAAATATACAACGGGGTATTTGAACTATAATAAGATGTTGAAATGGATGTCGAACCACCGTTCAGGTCGTGATGATCGCCATTCAAACCATAGGTCCAATAAGCTGTATGATATCCATAGAACTTTTCACTGTTAACGTTTAGAGATGATCCACTACCACGTCCTGTCTCGGCCAGAAGAATACTATAGTTCCCACCAATATCTTCGCCATAGTAATAAATCGTCTGATCTGAAGAAGATGATTGCGAATCTGTCAAATTCCACGTTCTGTTATTAATTTGACTCTGAGAAGCAAGGGGAGAAATAGTGTATGAATTCCAGGGAGCATTTAGAGTAACGTTACCACCGGTATTGCTATTAAACTGCCACCAGTGACCGTTGTTTAAGGTGGGCCATTCACCGGGATACATGGAACGGCCATAAAGGCCTTTCAGAGTCAGACCGTTTTGGGAGACGCGCTTGTAAACAGTCCCCAAATATGGAGTAGTTGTGGTTTCGGTAACGGTTTCCTGCGTATAATAATTACCGTTTGAATCAAGTCTGATCATACTTCCGTTCACAAAGCCATAGGTGCCGTTATTGTTCTCTACATAACGGGTACCATTATATTGCTGGTCATTAATCAAAGAATGATCTTCCTTTCTCGACCAGTGACTTGATCCAAACAATGGATCATGATAATACAGTGGAATAACTTGATTGTTGTAAACACCATACTGCTGCGAGGTTGTATTGTTACTTGTAGTTGTGTTATATCTTTTACCTTCATAATGATGCGTTATGGTTTCCACTCTGCTTGTAGTGGTTCTTGTTTCATATCCGCCGTTTCCATCAGAATAGACACGGACAAATTCTCCGTCTATATACCCGTACAGCTCCCCGGTTGTATCTGTCGTTATTTCATAATGAGTCAGATTACCAGTAAAATTGATGGTAATCACTTGTCTGTCATAATAAACATTCATGACAGAACTGCCATCCGCCTTTACGACAATTTGCTGATCTGTTTTATTATTGTTATATGTAAAATACTGTTTATCCGCGTCAGAAGAGCTGCCATTCTGACCATAAATTGTTTTGTCACTATCTGCCAAACTCACTATCTGTCCGGTTACCGCGTTTTCAACCAGACGGCTTCCCGCGTAATCATAAGTTTTCTCGTCATCCGCCGCATTGATGTCATCTGTCGGCCGCTGTTTCCAGTATACCACCCGGTACGTCGTCTCTGAAGGAATCCATTTCGCATATACGATCGTATCGAGCGATAATAAATTTCCGAAATCAAACGGCTCGGTGCAATCAGCATCGAGATACCAGCCGCCGAACTCATACCCCGACCAGGTCGGGTCAGCCGGACGTACCGTAATTTCGTCGAGATAAAAAACAGGGGGAGTAAAGCTGGCGCCACCGCTGACATACGCCTGTTTTTCAACACTCCAAATCAAATCATTGTCATTAAAGATCAGCCAATTACCGCCACTTACTTTCGGATACAGGGTCATGTTGTTCGTCACAACGACATTTTCCTGACCAGGACTGTAAACAGGATCAGGGTTGTTGATATCATACCAGCCCAGGAGAGTATCGTCCGAAGTGATGCCAGGGCGCAGTTCAGCTTCCGGTTTGATTGTAAACGTTGTATCACCGGATTCAGCCACAGGCACAATTTCCGTGGTAAGCACATTGTTTGGGTTGATATCCACATAAGTGATATAGTATACATTCATGAAATTGGCGTATATATCAAATACTGTCTCATCAAATTGATCTTCCCTTTTTGCCGCCAATTCATCGTTCAGATTCTGAATCGATAAAAGATTAGCAGCATCATCATGAAAAGATGATTTGCTCCAGCCTTTGAAAATCCTTGTCCAGGTAGAAACATCCATTCCGGGTATGCTCGGTTCGTGAAGGGACAAAACAGCCTCAGGATGGAGATCCTTATAACGGAAATACTGTGTCGCCAGCAGTACATTCTGTGTACCGTCATTATACCAGAACTGATATCCTAAACGAGCATTATCTGTTTCATCCGTAATCGCATAAATCGAGAACCCCTGCGCGACAAACCTGACTTTCCCGTCTTCCACGGTAAAGTCAGTGATCTCTTCCTTTTCGCCGTCGTCACGGATGTGCCAGAGGCGGAGGGTGCCTTCGGTTTCGCCCACGTCAATACTGACATCCACGGGATGAGCGTCGTCCGGCTGGTAGGGGGCGCCATTTTCATCGATATGGATGTCGTAGGCGGCCAGGACAGTGCCTTCCAGGCCTTCCGCTTCGGCGGCTTCCGCCGTGGCCTGGGCAATCTTGGGCATCATACCGTTCAGTTCGACGGCTCCCAAATCAAACACCTTGCGGCGGTAGCCGCTGTCCAGCACCAGGGCAAAACCGTCCGCACTGCCCAGGGCGGCGGACATTTCCCCGCCATCGGCGCTTTCTTCCAGAACAGAATCAAGCACTCCGTCCTTCACACTGTACAAAACGGCGCTCTCCCTGCTGCCCAGATCCAGCGCAGCGTCCACCTTCACGTACAGGGCGTTCAGCAGGCTGCCCAGCGTGCTCTTGACGTTATAGGCGCTCAGCACCTGAAGGCCTTCCTCCACAGCAACGCTGACGGCCGTATAGGTCGGGTTCAGGAGTCTTGTGAAACCCTGCACCGTGTATGTCACGGCATCGGCCGACCAGGAGAGGAGGGAGCGCAGGATGTTGCCGAAGCCGAAGACGGAGAAAGAATCCGTCGTAAAGGTGACGGCGCCGTTTCCGTCCGCCGTACTATTCAGCTTCACAGCGCTGCCGTCTTCCCCAAAGTGAACCACTTCGAGGGCTTCCGCGCCAGCTTCCACATCCAGCAGTTCCACGCTGACGGAAACTTCGTCCGCCGGTTCGATGACGGAGCCATTGTATACAATGCTGATATCCAGGAATTTGGTATAGAATACCTCATCCTCCTGCCCCCAGCCCAGAGCAACGGAGGCCTGATCCAGATATGCGGAGGAATCGACTTCCTTCACATCCAGTTCAGCTCCGTCCGGAATCCCGGTGGAAGGACCGTAGGTAACGGTGATCTTATAGGTGGAGCCGCCGATGGAGACGGTTTTCTCAATCGACTGTGTGATTGCGTAGGTACTGAAAGAAGCGGCGTCGAAGGTCACCCAGCCGCTGTCCTCCGCTTCCACCGTGCCTACCAGCTCGGGGACGGGGGCGGCTTTCGTGTTCGTTTCCGGCAGGTGATAGACGTTCACTTTCTTGCCTGCGAAGGCTTCGTTCCGGATATGCACCTGCACCTTTTTGCCGGAAGGCTGCCAGGTTTTTCCCTTTTCCTTCTGCTTTTCGTTGGAATAGATCCTGATATCATAGGCCGCGAGGACTTTTTCCCCCTCAATAGACACCTGGACGGGGGTGACGTCGATCACGCCGTTTCCAGGCACCTTGCCGGTGATGTAAAGGTCTTCATTGGCATACAGGATATCCCCCGAATCCTGCTGAACAACCGGCTTGACCCAATCGCTGGAATAAGACACGCCTGAGGCTGACTCCGCAAAAACTGCCTGCGGGAACATAGACACAACAAGGAGCAGTACTGTCAGCAGTACCGCTGCTCTTCTTTTTCCCGTAGTGCGTTTCATAGGCGGATCTCCATCTTCTTTACTTTCTGGTTGGCAAGGATTCATTATGGCTGATCATTCAATAGCAGTGACGATCACGCGCCAGCTGTACAGGGCGTTCTCCTCATCCAGGATATAGCGGTATTCGGAACCGGTCGCATTCTCCACATCGATGATGGTCGCTCCATCGTCCGGCGAGTACTGCCATTGCAGGGCATAGGGCCCTTCCGCCCCCTCCACATCAGCGATCAGTACGACAACCGTTTCCCCGTCATCGTTTTCCTCGATCTGGTAGGAAATCGTGATCACAGGGCCGGCAGGAGCGGGCTGGAGATCGTCTGCGGATACATCCTCAGATTCTTCCGCCGGTGTTTCCTGGGATGCTTCCACAGGCGTTTCAGGCTGGGTAGTATCAGGCTGATTCTGCTCAGGCTGAAGTTCTTCTGCAGGAGCATCCTCAATCTCTGCTGCCGGTACTTCCTGGGATGCTTCCTCAGGTGTTTCGGGCTGATCAATGTCAGACTGATCCTGGTCAGGCTGAGTTTCCTCCGTGGGCGCATCCGCAGGCTCTTCCGCCGGTGCTTCCTGAGATTCTTCCTCAGGTGTTTCGGGCTGATCAATGTCAGACTGATCCTGTGACAGTTGCTCTTCGGGTGCCGCTTCAGGCCCAGCTGCAGATGTCTCTTCTTCCTCAACCTGTTCAGGTTCCGGCGAAGACTGAGCAGAATCAGGCAGCTGGGTTTCATCCGTAATTTCTGCGGGCTGCTCTGTGGTATCCGCCGGCTCTATAGTAAGCGCGACAGGATCTGGTTCTGCCGGTTCCTTAGAAGTCTGACCCGCCGGATCGTCGTTTCCTGCAGCAGAATCGCTTTCATCTGTCTGGGCAGAAGTCTGTTCCGTCCTGGTATCGTTGTTCCGCTTCTGAAGAAGCTTTAATACCGTCTCCCTCAGGTCAATTGATTCCGATGCCTGCGAAGACGCTGGCTGAACTGAATCAGCCTGGTCTTGCTGAGGCACCTGTTCGTGATCTTCTTGTTTCTGATCATTCTGCTGCCCAGCTGAAAGCTTCTGCAGCACCAGTCTGGCCAGATCAGCCTGTGACCCTGTTCGTTCATCTTCGTGGGAAGCCGCTGTTTTTTCCGTCGGAGCCTCTATAACCTCCGAAGAATCCTCGGTATTCTCTACAGGCTTTTCCGCCGACGGCTGCGGATCATCTTCACCAGTCTTCTCAGCCGTATAATAAGCAACAGACAGAGTGAACCGGCCGTTCTGATTCAGAATGCTCTGCACCTGAAGCAAATACTTACCCTTGTGCAGCCTGACTGTTTCGTTAATCGGCTGATAACTTCCGTCATTCAGAACAGGCGTCAGCTGTTCCGACCCGCCTGTTGCGGTATCGATTACCGTGACCCTGATAGGAAAAGAACCACTGGAAAAAACATAATCACCAGTCGTGCTTACCACTATATTGTACGTGCAGGAAGTCTCTGCGTCAGAAAAAGTATCGCTGAACTGATGATTCGAAAGGAGCTGCACTTCCTCAAGCTGCTCTTCAGCCGGCTCCTCTTCAGTGACAGATTCTTCAGTTTCTTCCGGAGAATCTACAGTGGGTTCTTCTGCAGATTCAATAGTGGGATCCACCTCGTCAACCGGATTCTCTTCCGGTGATGCAGGGATATCCTCAGTGCTTTCTGACGCAGGTTCAGCACTATCCAACGCAGATTCAGCACTTTCGTCAACTGGCTGCTCTGCCGCAGTTGCAGGAATATCTTCATCATTCATCGCCGCCGGTTCGGTTACCGGTTCTTCGGCAATAATGAACTCTGTATTTTCTGTCAGTGGTTCTGCAGTCATTTCCTCCGGTGCACTGGCTTCCGGCTGTTGATCAGCAAACGGCTCATCATACGGAACGACCACGCTTTCCGTATTCGTTACAGGAGCAGGTTCATCCGCTGATACCGGCTTCGGTATACCGTTCAACAGAAGCACTGTGGAAAACAGCACAGACAAAATACGTCTACTTTTCATAAGATCAACCTTTTTCCGAGAATCATATCGTAAATCAGCGGACAGATTGCGATCGGTTTTGACTAATATCTTTTGCGATTTGACTGTTTTTCATTGGATTTTTTGCACTTTTCGGGTCTTCATGATTGTTGCCATACCTTGTTTTCCCTTAGAAAGCCCCTATCATTGTATTTTACATCAACATCGTCACCTCATCAAGTTTTTTTTAATAATATAACGTTTTTTACAATGTTCAGTAAATTCCCAAAGTAACTTCCACAGTGGGATTTTGTGATGGGATTTACAATGAGACAAAAAAAGCGGTTGAATTAAAACTGGGAAAC